>OLOJ01000030.1_pt1 | contig 135869 bp, 110 predicted proteins | sample 1672251 | NCBI WGS metagenome assembly OLOJ01 (sample SAMEA3136664, study PRJEB25190) | human gut metagenome | biome: human gut; feature: human-associated habitat; material: faeces | place: Austria | collected 2013 | reverse complement strand
AACCTGTGACCCTCTGCTTGTAAGGCAGATGCTCTCCCAGCTGAGCTATGCTCCCTTTTAGCTGGTTTGTTGTTTTCAGGACTTTGTTTTGTTGTGTCCCTCACAACAGTATCTATTATACACTATCCCACCCTGTTTGTCAACACTTTTTTTGATATTTTTTATGTTTTGTATCATTTTACAATGCTAGTCCGATATTTTTAAAAACTTATGTGCATTTACAACATCAAAGCCGCATTTTCCGCCTTGAAATGGGCTTTTTTCATCAGGCTTCCCCACAAAAAAAATCCGCCGAGCCACACGCCCGACGGATAAATTTTTTTCAAGAATTATTTTTTATCAAGCTGTTTTTTGAGCTTTTCCTGCTCCTGCTCCATAAGCTTCATAAGTTCCTCCAAGGAAGCTGACGCTGTCTTTGTCTGCTGTGCAGGCTTTGCCGCAGGTTTTGCCTTTGGCACAGGCTTTTTCTCAGGCTCAGGGGCTACAGTATCCTCAGTTGAAGCCGCCTCGTCAAGAAGCTGTGAAGCTCTCTCGTAGTAAGAACGGTCTATCTCAGCACGCTCTTCCTTTTCCGCAGGTCTTTCAAATATAGTTTCCTCGACCTCTTCTACTTCCTCGATAACTTCCTCCGTTTCAGCCTTCTCTTCACCCTCAGGCTCAGCCTTGTGGTGAGAAGCTATCTCGTCGTCAACGTGCTTGCGATGTTTTGCGATCTGCTCGCCCTCGTTCTCGCCGCCGAACAGGAAATCGTCAAGAGTAACGCTCTCCGCAGGTTCTTGCTCGTCATCGTCATCTTCCTCATCATCTGAAGAATGAGTAGCGATAGCAATTATAAGCTCGATAACAACGAGCAGGAATATAGGAACAACAGCACACACTATCATGCCGAATGTTGACGACATGAACGTAAGCACCTTGCCTGCTGTCATGTAATATGTAGAAGCTACGCCCACAACGTTCTTTGAGCTTATCTCATAAAGCTTTGCAGGGTCTTTTTCCTGATAAACAGTGTAAACAACGCCGTTGTTATCGTCAGTTGAAGTGATGTCATAAAGCCAGAACACGCTTGTTCCAATATCAGGCACGTTCTCGCACACAACTGCCTCGCCTATCTTGTCTGTGCTAGGGGTCATGTTCGATGTGATAACAAGTGCGCCGTCAGGAACTCTGTCACCCATGCCGTCGCCATTCATTATGTACAGGCTGTAGCCTGCAATGCTCGGTGTAACGTTCTTGTTTTTGAAAACACGTCCCACTCCCACAACTATAAGCATTTCCAGAATAATAAAAACAATAAAGAATATCAGCACGTTCTTGCCTGCTGATGACTTCTGCTTAGTAGCACTGCTCATACTAAAAATAACATTCCTTTCCAAGATATATCCAAAATATCATATTTTATCGCACTAATACATTTATTATATCACAAAGCACCGCAAATTTCAACACATTTGAGCATATTTTTTGCTTTTGAGAAAATTATTCATTTTTGTAAAGTATTATCGTGACAGTACACAGTTCGTCATTTTTTATGACCGCATATTTCGAGGTAGACCAATCTCCCCCAGCCTGACTGTATGCACGCCTCAGCACGTCAAAGATAACACCGCTATTCTCATCAAAGAGAGTATCCACAGCCTTGTCATACATTTCACTGTCAGCACATTTTAGCCTTGCATATCCACTGTCAGCCATTGCCTCCGCCACAGAACGGCACATCATCCGAACGACATCATCACCGCTTTGAGCATACAGACTGTTTCTTCTGTAATAATTTGCCCCCGAGGAAAATGCCTCAGGATAGTTCAAAAACTTGTTGTCGTCCGCTGTATGGTCTTTTGCACACTCGGCGTCAGTGATGCCAAAATAGTCATAGCGGATATAGTCCTCCCCTGCATCTGTCACAGGATCGTCCCAAGTGAGGTCAACGTTCGTCCATTCACCGTCTATCATGACCTTGTTCCATAAATGTGGCTGAACAGCTCCGCCGTCATAGGCTTTGCCTGCCACAGGTATGCACTTTATACCTGCCTTGGTACAAAGTATCTGCATTGCCTTTGCATACCCCTCGCACACAGCCTTACCCTCTACAAGACAGCCATATGCAGAATAGCAATTTTTTGCTGTATCGTCATAGTTACACTCAAGAATTATGCTGTCATGGAAATACAGCACCTTGTCATAATCCGACCAGCCCTGCTCAATGCCTGCAAGTATCTCCCCGACCTTTTTATCCAGCTTTTCTTTCTCAGCCTGTGCTTCCTCAGCGGTCTTGTCATATGTGACCTCCACAGATGTCACATATCCATCTCCGTCAATGCAGATAGTATACTGTGAACCCATATAGTCGATATAAGGACACGCCGAAGTAAGCATGGAGATAAACGCACCGATATCGTCCTTGCTTATAACTCCCTCAGCCAGCTCCACAGAGCTTTCAAATCCGCTCAGCCCTTTGTAAAGCTGTGAAAACACACGTTTTTCGTCAGTACAAAGAAAATCGGCGATATACTCTGCCGTGTCAGGTATTTCAAGTGCCGTAAAACTCTCGTTTCTGCTGTCAAGCCCTGTTTCAGTATGTCTTTCCGAACTGGCTTCAACATACGCATGAGTGTTCACAAAAGTATTTTTTGAACGGTTTTTATTTTTCTCTCCCGTTCCGCCTAAACTGCACCCCGATGTGCAGATAAGCACTGCCGCTGTGAGTGCGGCGACCATTTTCTTTTTTTTCAATTTTTGTCCTCGATTTTTACACAAAATTCTGTCTGTATCTTTCAGCCCTTAGTCCGTGACCTCTTCATTATCTCTTTTTATCACAGCCCTGAGCCGTTCTATTTTCTTTTCATGTATCGACAGCACCTTGAACTCCACGTTTTCCCAATGCACCGTCACCTTTTCGTTATCCTCAGGCACATGACCCAGCAGGTCCATAACGAATCCACCTATAGTGTCATAATCCACCTCGCCGTGATACTCCTTGCCAAGAGCCTCCATAACGTCGTCAAACGCCGCTGTGCCTACCATATCATAGCAATCAGAAGATACCTTCTGTATCTCCTCCGTTTCGTCATCATATTCGTCCTGAATACTACCCACGATAGTTTCAAGCAGATCCTCCATAGTAATGATACCGGCTGTTCCGCCGTAATCGTCCACCACAACTGCTATCTGTGTCTTATCTTCAGTGAACTCTTTGAAAAGCTCACCACACTTGTTGCTTTCAGGCACAAAGGTTATATCTCTCATGAACTCCTTTACAGGACGTTCTTTCTTATCCTCTTCAAACACCAGCCTGAGCAAGTCCTTTGCGAATATAACACCACTTATGTTGTCGGCATTGTCGCAGTAAACAGGTATTCTCGAAAAGCCCTCGCCTATAACAAGCTTCACAGCCTCCGAAAGCGTGAAATTTTCTTCTATGGCAACCATTTCTGTGCGGTGTGTCATAACTTCACGAACTTCGATATCGTCAAAATCAAAAATGTTGCTTATCATTTCCGCCTGACTTTCCTCGATACCGCCAGTTTCGTTTACAGCGTCCACCATCATGAGGATCTCTTCCTCAGTGACAGCGTCCGCCTTGTTTGTTGACTTAACACCAAACAGCCTTAATATTCCTGCGGATACCGCTCCGCTCACTATCGCCAATGGGCTGAACACCGCCAAAAGTGCCTTGTAAGCCACACAGCTATTTAGAATAAATCTCTCGCCCACCTTGCCTGAAATGCAAAGCTTTTTTGGTATGCCTACGCCAAAAGTGCATATAACAAGGGCAAGCAGACAGCTTATTATAACAAATGAACATATGCCGATAATATAATACGAAGCCTGAGTATATACATCAAAAAGCTTGTGAAGCTTATTTGAAAGCGGTGCATAAAAGTAGATCGCTCCCACAACCGAAACTGCGATTATCATAATAGAACGTGCGATGAGGTTTGTCGCAACTACCCTGCCCGTTCTGCCAAGCAAAGCCGCAAGCCTTATTGCCTTCGGGTCTTTGTCCTCCTCAGCCATTTTCTTTAGCTTTGCGTCATTGAACTCCACAGCCGCATTTTCGCACAAGGTAAGAAAAGCCATAAGCAATATTACCGCTGCACAAACACCTATTCCCGTCCACAGTCGCCCGACATCGTCCATAAAAAAAATACCGTCCCTTTCACATAGGCAAAAAAGCTCGCCTTTTAATCATATACTATTTATTATAGGCAACATATGCTTCTTTGTCAATAGATATTGTCACAATTTTTCACATTCTGCCTGAATTTCATATGGGCAATTTTAGTTATGAAAAAAGCAGACAAGCCGCAAAGCCCATCTGCTTACATCAAACAATATTATTTCTCTGCCGCACCTATCTTGGAAACTGCGTCCCTAGTAGTGTTTACGTCCTTAAGACTCTTTGTAAGCACCTCAGCCGCCTCAGAAAGCGACTTGTTAAGATTTTCAGAAAGTGCCTCACGGATAGCCTTGTCCTTAGCCTTAGCCTGCTCAACGATATCAGCCGCCTGCTTGTTAGCCTCTGCAGCTATCTGCTTTGCATAGTCAGCCGCCTGCTTGATGATCTCCTCCTGAGCCACAAGCTTCTTAGCCTCGTCCTTAGCCTTCTTTACGATCTCCTCGGCTTCCTTGTTGGCCTCAGTAAGGATATTTTTCTTATCTCTTGTCATATCCTTTGCACGCTTTATCTCACCCGGAAGGTTAAGTCTTATGCTGTCGATGTATTCACGCATCTGCTCAACATCGATCATTTTTTTCTGTGAAAACGGTACGCTTGAAGACTTGTCAAGCAGTTCGTCCATAAGTTCAAGTATTTCCTCTACCGTCATTTTAAACACCCTTTCATTACTGATCTATATTATTGGCAGGCTTATAGAGCCTGTCAGTGATCTTGCTCTGTATCTGTTTCGGCACAAAGCCTGTGATATCTCCGCCGAAGCTTGCGATCTCCTTTACAACGCTTGACGAAAGGAACATATTCTCTCCCGTAGTGGTGAGAAACACCGTTTCAGCGTCATTGTAAAGCTTTTTATTTGCAAGAGCCATCTGGAACTCATACTCAAAGTCAGACACAGCCCTAAGGCCCTTTACGATAGCATTAGCTCCTGTTTTTTGCAGATAATCCGCCAGCAGACCGTTATAACAATCCACCACCACATTATCAAGGTGCTTCGTGGCTTCAATTATCATTTCCATTCTTTCTGTAGGCGTGAAAGCAGCCCTTGATTTATTAGCATTAAAGGACACCAGTACTATCACCTTATCGAAAAGCTTTGAGGCTCTGTCGATTATATCCAGATGACCCAGCGTTACAGGGTCAAAGCTTCCCGGGCAAACAGCGATACGCATCAATAGTCCACTTCTTTCATTGGTATCTTATAGACCGTCAAAGCGGTCTTACCATATTTATATCTCTTATGAAGCTTAAGTCTGCCGTAGCTTTCTCCAAGCTCAAGCTCCTTTTCATGCTCGCACACAATGATAGCACCATCATTGAGCTTGCTCTCCACAAGCTCCAAAGCCTTTTCAACTATGCCCATTCTGTAAGGCGGGTCGATAAAAACTATATCAAGCCCGGCTTTGGCAACTTTAAGATATTCCAGACTATCCATGCAAAGCACACGGGATTCCTTATTGAAACCGCATGAATCCACATTATCCTTGACGATAGCCACAGCCTCAGGATTGCTGTCCACGAAAACGCAGTGACTAGCCCCACGGCTGAGAGCCTCTATACCCATTTGACCGCTGCCTGCAAAAAGGTCAAGCACCGAGCTTGCTGGTACATCAAACTGAATAATGGAAAAAACAGCCTCTTTTACCATATCTGTAGTTGGTCTTGTATCCAACGACTCCAAAGTTTTAAGCTTTTTTCCTCTGCATGAACCTGTAATAACTCTCATAAAAAATAACTCCAAAATAAAAGTATACAATCATTATACTATATTAATTACCATTTGTCTAGACTATTCGCCGATATTTTTTTATTTTTTATACCACACACAAAAAGGGACTTCACAGTGGAAGTCCCTTTAGTTATTTTAATTACGTACTCTAAGAAACAAGTCCTCAGTTAAGATTACTTTCTCTTAGAAACTACGATAGCTGCACCTGCGAGAGCGATACCTGCAAGAGCGATACCTGCTGTTGCACCTGTAGCTGCTGTTTTGTCAGAAGCTGCGCTTGAAGATGTAACATTTGCTGTGCCTGTTGTACCAGCCTTTGAAGAAGTTGTTGCGGCTGTGCTGTTAGCCTTTGAATCAGTCTTGCTGTCTGTCTTAGAATCTGTCTTGGAATCATCCTTTTTGCTGTTTGAATCTGTGTCAGAAGTAGCAGGAGCAGCAGGAACAGCGTTAGCAGCCCATATCCAGCCCTCGTTTGTTGAGCCGTCATCGAACTTCTGAGCCTCAGCGTTTACAGTACCTGACTGAGCGATAGAAATTGTGTAAGAGCCGTCGCCGTTGATAGCAGTATCCTGGCAGTCAACGTTTGTGTCGAATCCACCTGCGCCACCTGCGATACCTACGCACTTGTTAGGGAAGTAAGCTGGCTGTGCAACCTTATCCTTTTCTTTGTCATCTGGATTTCTGAAATCCCAAGTGCCGTCAGCTTGGAAAGATACACCAGCATTGCCTGTTGTGTCACCAAGACCTTCAATTGTGAAGTCAATAGTGATGTACTCACCAGCGCCTGCTACAGTGTAGTCAGTGATCTCTGATGTGAACTTGTTGTTCCACTTGTTGATAATCTGGAAGCAGAGCTTGTCTGAATCAGACTTGCCAGGAGCAGCACTTACGTTAAACTCCTGTGAACCGATCTTTACCTTAAGATCCTTACAAGTAACGACCTGACCGTTTACAAGAGCCTCATCGTTATCGTTGTACTCACATGGGATATCTGTAGCGATGAACAGATAGTTGTAAGCAGTTGAATCAGCAGCGAAAGCTGTTACTGCCATAGCTGTTGTAGCTATAGCTGCTGCAGCCATACCTGCGAAAATCTTTGTAAGTTTCATTTCTAAAACTTCCTTTCTTAAATAACTTTAAGTATATTGTACTTTATTTTCCGAAAAAATTCAATCGGCTGATTTAACAAATATGATAACGTTTTCTTATGCAATCATGACAATTTATACTATTGATTTTTAGAAGTATAGCCCAATTTTCGCACTTTACAAAACTTTTTTATCTTATGTAAAAATACTAAACCGTCATTTATCAAGCTTTTTCTTCTGCACCTTTCCAGTCACTTTCAGCACCATACCTCTAGGAGCAAATTTAGCCCCTGCATAAAGTGCCTTTATAGACTTCTCAGGGATAATGATGAGTTTTCTGCCGAACATTCCCACAAGAGCCTTTTTTGCACAAAACTGTGGTGTTATGGAGCTTACGCCGAACTTGCAGTTTGCAACGTCATTGAACTCCGTATCCACAGGACCCGGGCATACCGCACAAACGTGTACCCTGCTGTTTCTCGCCCTCAACTCCTCATATATTGCGCTGGTAAGGCTCACAACATAAGTCTTTGAAGCATAGTATGTTGCCATCATAGGGCCGCCGTACATAAGCCCTGCCGAGGAAGCTATATTCATTATATAACCCCTGTCAGCGGCAACAAAGTCTTTCAAAAACAGCTTTGTGAGCATATGCACCGCTGTAACGTTGGTGTCTATCATTTTAAGCTCAGTGTCCAGAGGAAGCTCGTCAAAGCTGCCCACTGCACCGAAACCTGCGCAGTTCACAAGCACTGATATCTTCTCGTTCTTTGTTTCCTCATAAAGCCGCAGACATTCTTCCCTGTCGGAAACATCGCAAACTATCACCCTTGTATTGTCACCAAGCTCCTTCGCAAGCTCTCTGAGCCTTTCCTCACGTCTTGCGCTGATTATAACACGAAAGCCCCTTGCAGATAGATCTCTCGCTATCTCTCTGCCAATTCCCGAGCTTGCGCCTGTTACCAAAGCCGTCTTAGCCATTTATATCATCCTCCACCCTTTTCAGGGATATTATTTGATTTTTGTCATATCAGTATATCACATTAGTGTCACCCTGTCAAGTGTGAGAAAGATGTAAAATACGCAGAAAAGCATCGCAAAAAAGCTGAATAAAAATGTCAAAATCTCTTGACATTTACTTTAAAGTATGGCATAATGTTAATATAATTTTAAGAAATAGAATAAAATTAAACTGAGAAATCAAAGAACAAAGAACAAGGAGATAAAAAATATGAGTTGTACCCTTTGCATACTTGCCGCAGGTCTTGGAAGTCGCTTCAAAGGCGGCATAAAACAGCTTGAACCTTTCGGACCAAACGGCGAGATAATAATGGATTATTCTATCTATGACGCCGTTGAGGCAGGCTTTGACAAGGTCGTATTCATTATAAGAAAGGACATCCGTGATGCCTTTGATAAAATGATAGGCGACCGTATCTCAAAATACGTCAAGATAGATTACGTTTATCAGGAGCTTGACTGTCTTCCGGAGGGCTATTCCGTACCTGAGGGACGTGTTAAGCCGTGGGGTCACGGTCACGCAGTCTGCTGTTGCAAGGGCGTTATAAATGAGCCTTTCGCAGTAATAAACGCTGATGATTTTTACGGCAAGGAAGCTTTTGTGAAGCTCCACGATTTTCTCTGCAATGAAAACTCAGATTGCAAAAAGCTTCATCTCGGCATGGCAGGCTTCATACTGAAAAACACTCTAAGCGACTTCGGTGCAGTGAACAGAGGTGTCTGTGAAGTGAAAGACTCTATGCTCACAGACGTTGTTGAAACCTACAATATCCGCCGTGAGAATGACGGCAAGGTCTATTCAGGCAAGGAAGAAACAGCCGAGCTTGACGAGAACTGCTATGTGTCAATGAATATGTGGGCTTGCCCTGACGGCTTTATAGATAAGCTCAATGGTATGTTCACAGACTTTATGAAAGAAAATAAAGACAGCCTGACAGCGGAGTTTCTCCTTCCTGCGGGTATAGACACAATGATAAAAACAGGAGTTGCAGACTGCAAGCTTCTGGAAACTCACGATAAGTGGTTCGGCGTTACATATAAAGAGGATAAGCCAACCGTTAAAGCCGATATCGCAAAGCTTATAGAGGCTGGCGTTTATCCTGAAAAGCTTTGGAAATAAAACTTTTTCAAACAAATAAAACAGAATAATTTGTCAACAATAAGTCGGGCAGAACAAATTCTCCCGACTTTTTTGCGTCTGTTTGTAAAAAGTGAAGAAAATCCTTAATTCGACTAAAAAGCACTTGAAAAAGGCTGTAAAATGTGTTATGATAATCTTTGAAACGGATCTGCATTTTTGCAGGTCAGGAGAGATAATATAAGAGGTAGTATAATGGAGAGCCAACACGGTAGCAATTTGAAAAATATAAGAAAAAAAAGAGCCACAGCACAGCAAAGCATAGTGTCATTGAGTTGCCTTGTGTGCATAGCATTTGCGGCAATATGGGGCTTCCATGCAGGAAGCGGCAACAGCAGGGCTGTGGAAGCAAAGAAGATGTCAGCTTCAAGCTCTGTGGCAGAGAACGAAAGCTCCGAGAGCAATGCAGACAACTCTTCTCAGGCAGAAAGCATGGTCGATGAGAGCGGCATAGATGAAAGCCTTACTGACAGCTCAGTTACCCATGATGACGCCGACGACCTTTCCGACGCAGTTTTCATAGGCGACTCACGAACAGTTGGTCTGCAAAACAACTGCGATAAACCAAAAGCAACGTTCCTTTGCTCTGTGGGAATGCACATCGACACCGTTATGACAGACCAGAACATCACCCTCTCAAACGGCAATGCAGGCACTGTTATCGACGCTCTTGGAGAAAGACAATATGGCAGAGTGTATATAAACCTCGGCACTAACGAGCTTGGCTGGCCTTATATCGACACCTTCAAGGATTATTATACACAGCTTATCACAAAAATTCAGGAGATACAGCCTGACGCTGTTATCTATGCTGAATCTATCCTCCCTGTAACAGCTTCAAGAAGCTTGCAGGGCGACGCCATAAATAACACAAATGTAGCCACATTCAATCAGGCTATCTCAGAGGTGGCACAGCAGACAGGTATAAATTATCTTGACTGTACCTCCGCTGTAGCAGGCGCAGACGGCACTCTTCCAGAGGAAGCCTCCTCAGACGGAATACACCTTATGAGCGAATACTGCGACAAGTGGCTCAACTATATAATCGACAACACATAAGAAAGGAAAGAAGAATTATGAAAACAAAGAAGATACTCTGCACTCTTATGGCAGTTATGTGCATTGGCACAGCAGCACTTACAGGCTGCGGTTCAGACTCTGACAGCAGCACAGCAAACTCCGCAAATTCAGCGGCAGCCGCTCAGACAAACGAAAGCGTTGACGTAACAGCCGTTGCGGACAAGCTCAAGGACGGCATAGAGTTCAAGGACGAGCTCGCAGAGCTTGACGAAGCAAAGATAGAAAAGATAATCGGCATATCAGCAGACAGCTATACAAAGGCGAAGGTCTATGTAAGCTCATCAGGAGGAACAGCCGAGGAGATAGACTGCTTTGAAGCCAAGGACGCAGACAGTGCAAAGGCTATCGCAGATACACTTACAGCAAGAGTCGAAAGCCAGAAAAAGGTTTTTGAAAACTATGTTCCTGAGGAAATGACAAAGCTTAATGACCCTGTTCTTGTAACCAACGGCAATTATGTTTACCTCTGTCTTTCAAACGATAACGATAAAGCAAAAGAGATAATAGGCTAGGAGTAATAAATATATGCTTTTTTCAAGTACAACATTTCTGTTCGCTTTCCTGCCTATTGTACTGATAACGTATTATATCGTCCCACGCATAACACGCAATCTGGTGCTGTTTATCTTCAGCCTTGTGTTTTACGCATGGGGCGAACCTGTTTATATCGTCCTCATGATAGCTTCCACTATCGTTGCGTATATAACAGGACTATTGGCAGACAAACAGCGTAAAAACGCAAAAAAATACACTCCGCTCATCGCAATGATAGGAGCGGTGGTGTGGAACATCGGGCTTCTTCTGTTTTTTAAATATACCGACTTTTTCATCGGTGCGGCAAACAGCATTTTCGGCACGCAGATAAAGACCTTGGGTCTTGCCCTCCCTATCGGTATCTCATTCTACAGCTTCCAGACCCTTTCCTACGTTATCGACGTTTATAAGGGCGAAGTAAGAAGTCAGAAGAACTTCCTTGACCTTGCCACCTATGTTGCCCTTTTCCCACAGCTTATCGCAGGTCCTATCGTAAGATACATCGACGTTGCGGAACAGCTCAAAAAACGTAACGAGAGCATAGAGCATTTTGCACAGGGCGTGTGGAGATTTTCCATAGGTCTTGGCAAAAAAGTCATTCTCGCAAATACTATCGGCGAGCTTTTCGACACTATCTCAAACTCCGCACAATCCGAACTGAGCGTTGCCGCAAGCTGGCTGGGCATAATAGCCTATACCTTCCAAATATACTTTGACTTCTCAGGCTATTCCGATATGGCGATAGGTCTTGGCAAAATGTTCGGCTTCGACTTTCTCGAGAACTTCAACTACCCTTACATCTCCACCTCTATCACAGACTTCTGGAGACGCTGGCATATGTCACTTTCAAGCTGGTTCAGAGATTATGTCTATATCCCACTTGGCGGTAACCGCAAGGGCAAAGCAAGACAGTGCCTTAACATCATGATAGTATGGTTTCTCACAGGCTTCTGGCACGGTGCAAACTGGAACTTTATGCTATGGGGTGTGTACTTCGGTGTGATACTCCTCTGCGAAAAGCTTTTCTTGGGCAAAGCCCTGAAAAAGATACCTGCATTTTTCCAGCATATCTACGCACTTCTTTTTATAGTCATAGGCTGGGGAATATTCTCCTATGAAGATTTCGGCAAGCTCACACAGAACTTCAAAAATATGTTCGGCGCAGGGGGACTACCTCTCATAAATCACCAAACAGTGTTCTGGCTCGCACAGTATGCAGTAACAATAGTGATACTTGTGATAGCTTCAACACAGCTTCCAAAAAAGCTCTGCCTTAAGCTTCAGATCAAGTGTCCTGAGATATGCGGCTGTATACTCCAACCGCTGTTCGCATTAACACTTTTGGCAGTTTCCACCGCCTACCTTGCAGGCAATTCATTCAATCCGTTCCTGTATTTCAGATTTTAAAGGAGGACGGCAGATATGAAAAAACAACTTAAAAACTATATTATGATAGTGTGCTTTCTGCTGTTCATATTCGGCTTTGCAGTGGCAAGCTTTCTTTCCGAGGACCGTGAATTCTCCGAAAATGAGAACCGCTATCTCCAGCAAGCCCCTGAATTTTCATGGAAAAAACTCGAAAAAGGCGAGTTCACATCGGATATCGAAAGCTATATGTCCGATCAGATATTTATGAAAGACCAGCTTGTGAGTCTTAAAACAGTCACCGACCGCACACTTCTCAAAAACTATCAAAATGGCGTCTACTTCGGCAAGGACGGCTATTATCTCCAAGACTATCAGGAAAACAGACCTCTTATCGAGAAAAATATAAGCTGTCTTAACGATTTTGCTGACAGCCTAGATAAATCCGTCGACGTAAGCTTTCTTCTTGTGCCGAATGCAGTTTCCGTTATGTCAGACAAGCTCCCTGCGGTCACACAGACCGACGATCAGCTTGAAAGCGAAAAGTATATAAGCTCTATCCTCAGCGACAGGATAAACCTCTGCTTCCCATATGACCAGCTCAAAGACGCCGCAAAGTCCACGCAGGTTTTCTATAAGACCGACCACCATTGGACAGCCGAGGGCGCAAAAGTGGGATTTGACGCACTTATGACAACCATGAATGAAGATATCCCACAGGTATCCTACAATATAGAAACTGTAAAGGACTTTCATGGCACACTTTATTCAAAAGCCCCAACAGACTTCTCCGCTGCTGACGAAATGCACTTCTACACAAACCCTGACAACAGCGTAAAGGTAAATTATGTTGAAGAAAACAAACAAACAGACACCATTTTTGACGATTCATTCAAGACCAAAAAGGATAAATACTCCACATTCATGGGCGGAAATTTTGCCCTCACAGAAATAGAAACAAACGGCGAAAGCGATGAACACGTCCTTATTATAAAGGACAGCTACGCAAACACAGTTATGCCATACTTTGCCGACAAGTATAAGCACATCACAATGATAGATATGCGTTATTACCACATCATGGATAAGACCGTCAGCGAGTATGTAAAAGACAACGGTATAACAAAGGTCATTTTCCTTTATAATATGGACTTTGTGAACTCTGACAACAACTTCATCTGGCTTGAATAACTTAGCAGCAATTAGGGGCGGCCATTGGTCGCCCGCTATTTTTATCACACCCATATATAACGTCAACGTCAAAATCACAGAAAGAAGGACATAAAATGACACTTACCCCCTACAAAAGAAAAGCCTTTTATTATGAAACAGACCGCATGGATATTATCCACCATTCCAACTACGTCCGCTGGCTTGAGGAAGCCCGTGTTGACCTTATGGAACAGCTTGGCTGTCCTTTCCACGAAATAGAAGAACGTGGCATAGTTTCCCCAGTGCTCTCCGTGGAAACACACTATAAATATCCCGTCCGTTTCGGAGATGAGTTTGAAGTGCGCTGTAAGCTGTCAAAGTTCAACGGCTGTGCCTACGAGCTTGACTACGAGGTCTTTGACCTTACCACTCAGAAAACAGCCTGCCTTGCACACACATCCCACTGCTTCACCGACCCCGACCTTAAGCCTGTAAGACTAAAAAAACATTATCCCGATATCTACGAAAAATTCCTATCCGCATATCAGGCAAGTGAAGAATAAGCAAAAAAATGTACAGCTCCCGAGTTTCTTCTCAGGAGCTGTACTTTTGTGTAAAAAAATGACAGACGTGACCTGTCACGAAGAAAGCAATCCATCAACGCCCTCACGCCACTTTTCAAAGCTGCACAAACCAAGCTTTGCCCAACGGCATTTCGAGCATAGTATATCAAATGCCTTTTTATCCATTTTGCTTCTCAGCCTTGTCAGCGCACTGCGATAATTCTCCACTGAGTGACATTCTATCTCAGAAAGTCTGCAAACCTCGCTGTCTTTCTGTGCCACCGTTCCGCCACAGCCGTCAAGCAAACAACCGTCCTCCGTCCTGTTTGGGCAGTGCTGACATATCATATCTCCGCTGCACACAAACCGCACCGCAGTGTCCTCGCTCTCCAATCTGTCTTTCACAGACTGCATATTCACCGAAAAACCGTCACTGTAGCCTTTTCCCTGAAAAAGCGGCAGGCACAGCAGATGATGAAATCTAAGCTCAGGCTCTCTTGTAAGCATAGCAACCTGTCTTTGCAAGTCTGCTTACAAGCTCGATGCTGATAAGGTAAGCAGCAACAACAGAGATAACGTCCTTTACAAGATAAGGAACAGAAACAAGAAGGATAGACTTGCCAATAGAGATATTAGCAACGATAGCGTACTGGATAGCACCGAGCAGGTGGTCGCAAGCAAGACCTGCGATACCAAGCACGATAGCGATGACCTTACCGCTTATCTTGTCAGAGCAGAACTTTGCGCCAAGACCGCAAAGAAGAGCCATAACGATAAATCCGTAAATGAATCCACCTGTATACCCTACGATAACGGAGAAACCGCCTGACCAGCCTGCAAACACAGGCACGCCGATAGCGCCCAGCAGACCGTATACCAGAGCAGACACAGCGCCGCCCTTCCAGCCGAGAAAATATCCTGCGAGAGCCACAGCAAAAGTCTGGAGCGTAACAGGAACGTGAGTAGGAAGCGGGATAGTTATCTGCGAAAGCACAGCGATTATAGCCGTCATAACTCCGATACCGACTATTTGTTTTGTTTTGTTTTTAGCATTGTTATTCATTGTAAACCTATCCTTTACTTTTTATTTGACAATTAATATTGTATCACATACCGAACCTATTGTCAACTAAAAATATTTATTTCGGTATACAATTATCAAGCGTTGGTAAACGATAGTTTTATACAAATTTAATAACAAACAGTGAAAACACGGCATTGCCCTTCCGAACGGGACACCGAGGGCGTCGTCCCCTACAATATTTCGGGCAACTTCCTACCTCCGCAAAATCGCTACGCTCGGTGCTGTCTTTTACTTCATACTTGAGCACAACTCTGTTCAGCTTTGCCAATTCCTCATTTCTCACTTCCCCTTGTGCATTTTGCCCTTAAATCCTACTAAATTGATAGAATTAATATCAGTTTTCACAAAAATGCGAAAAATCATCTTAAACCTATTGACATTCCTCTATGGGTGTGGTATAGTATAGATACGCTAAAACATACTAAACGACTAGGATTAATATGAATTTGAAATGAGGCGTTGAAAATGAGTGCAAAAATACTGAAACTGAAAACAGCGTACGATTCACGAATGTGTATGTGCTGTATGTGTTGCTGTTAAAATCAGCATAAAGTTCAGTAACAAAAATTTTATCGGATTTAAAAAACATCAATTTAATGAAAGAGGTAATTTAAAATGAGCGCAATAAACGAAAGAAATCTTAAATTTGAAACACTCCAGCTCCACGTTGGTCAGGAAACAGCAGACTCTGTAACAGACGCAAGAGCCGTTCCTATTTATCAGACATCATCATACGTTTTCCATAACTCACAGCATGCCGCTGACAGATTTGCTCTTAAGGACGCAGGCAACATCTATGGCAGACTTACAAACCCAACTGAGGACGTTTTTGAAAGACGTATCGCAGCTCTCGAGGGCGGCACAGCAGCTCTTGCAGTTGCATCAGGCGCAGCAGCAGTAACATACGCTATTGAGAACGTAGCCCTTGCAGGCGATCATATCGTAGCTGCAAAGAACATCTATGGCGGCACATATAACCTGCTTGCACACACTCTTGTTGATTACGGCATAACAACAACATTTGTCGATCCGCTTGACCCAGCTAACTTTGAAAAGGCTATCAAGGAGAACACAAAGGCTCTCTATATCGAAACTCTTGGCAACCCTAACTCAGACGTAGTTGATATCGAAGCTATCGCAAATATCGCACACGCACACAATATCCCACTTCTCGTTGACAGCACATTCGCTACTCCATATCTCGTAAGACCTATCGAGTACGGCGCAGATATCGTTATCCATTCTGCAACAAAGTTTATCGGCGGTCACGGCACAACTATCGGCGGAGTTATCGTTGAAAGCGGCAAGTTTGACTGGAAGAAGTCAGGCAAGTTCCCACAGCTCACAGAACCAAACCCAAGCTACCACGGCGTAAGCTTTGCAGACGCAGCCCCTGGCGCAGCATTTGTAACTCGTATCCGTGCGATCCTTCTCCGTGATACAGGTGCAACACTTTCACCTATCCACGCATTCATCTTCCTCCAGGGTCTTGAAACACTTTCGCTGAGAGTTGAACGTCATGTTGAGAACGCACTTAAGGTAGTTGACTTCCTTAACAAGCACCCAAAGGTAGAAAAGGTAAATCACCCTTCAGTATCAGACGATCCAAGCCAGCAGGCACTTTACAAGAAGTATTTCCATAACGGCGGTGGTTCTATCTTCACATTCGAGATAAAGGGCGACGCAAAGACAGCTCAGAACTTCATCGACCACCTGAAACTCTTCTCACTCCTTGCAAACGTAGCAGACGTTAAGTCACTGGTTATCCATCCAGCATCAACAACACACGCAGAGCTTAACGAAGCAGAACTTGCAGATCAGGGTATCAAGCCAAATACTATCAGACTTTCTATCGGCACAGAGCATATCGACGATATCATCTACGATCTCAGCGAAGCATTCGACGCTATCTAATAAAAACCTTGCCATTACGGTTTTTACCTTAAATACAGACCTCAATATAGAAACGGCTGACAGGCGAAAAGCTTGTCAGCCGTTTTTGTACCCACAAAAAAGCAGGGCAACAACAAGCCACCCTGCTCCATAAAGCAAAAAGTCAGAAAAAATCCTTCGCCACAAGGCGATACCTTAATTCCTCACTCCTAACTTCTCACTACTTCTCCAGCTCAGAGATCTTATCCACTCTCCTCTGATGTCTGCCACCCTCAAACTCCGTTTCAAGGAAAACGTCCACCAGCTCGATAGCCAAGCCTGCACCCAGCACTCTCGCACCAATGCAAAGCACATTTGCGTCATTATGCGCTCTTGTATACTTAGCAGAGAAATAATCCGAACAGCAAGCCGCTCTTATTCCCTTTATCTTGTTTGCGCTCATTGACATTCCAATACCAGTTCCGCATATGAGTATTCCCATTTCGTATTCGCCCGAAGCCACTTTCTCGCAAACTTCCTTTGCCTTGTCAGGATAGTCCACTTTCTCTCCTGCCTGAATACCAAAATCAGTGTATTCCACACCCTTTTCGTCCAAATGTGCCAATATCTCCGCCTTAAGCTCAGGACCTGCATGGTCACATCCAATAGCAATTTTCATATTAATTTCCTCCTATTTATCCCTATGTGCCTTATCCTTCTCCGCCTTTGTAGCCTGCAAATATGATACCTCCAGCCTGTCCGCCGAAACCATTATCTCAGGCTGAGCCTCCACCGCAAGACACAGTGACGAAGCCCTCTGCAGCCTGTTCACATAGCTTGCAAGCTGAACATTTTCGTTGTCAGCGAAATATTTCGCCTTTATCTCTGCCGCACAGTCACCCACAAGCATTGTCTTTTCAGTAAACTCTCCCGAAAAAACTTCCTCCTCAGGGCAAACTCTGTCAGCGGATATCCTCGTGACATCGCCATTTTTGCACTGAAACTCGCCTGCGTAAACTATCTTAGGCCTTGCCCTCATAACAGAAATTATCCTGCCCTCAAAATCTATGCAGTTGTAAGCCAGCGAAAGCAGAGTAGAAACTCCTGCGCTTTTTAAACTCTCACAGCCAAAGCACATTCCCTTTACAGCCGCCACGCCTATCCTAAGTCCCGTGTAAGACCCCGGACCCTTTGCAATAGCCGCACAATCAAGGTCAGTGTAAGTAAGCCCTGTTTCCTCTAGTGCCTGCTTCACCATAGGCAATATCACCTGGGAGTGAGTGAGCTTTGTGTATACAGATTTCTCCCAAAGAAGCTTCTCTCCGTCCGTCACCGCCACCGAAGCGACCTTTCCGCTTGTGTCAATAGCTAATATCTTCAAATCTATCATCTCCCTCAGGTGCAGTTATGCTTATCTCCCTGCTGTCCTCGTCAATGCGCTGTATGTCTATCCTTATAGCGTCCTCAGGAAGCTCCTCAGCAATATTCTCCGACCATTCCACCGCAAGCACAGTGTCTTCGTCCATGTAGTCAAAAAAGCCTGTAGTTTCCAGATCATCCGCCGAATTTATGCGGTACATATCAAAGTGTATAAGGCTGAGCCTGTCCCCACGGTATTCGTTCACCAGCGCAAAGGTCGGAGAAGTCACCTCGTCGCCAAGTCCCATGCCAATAGAAATTCCCCTTGTAATAGTAGTCTTTCCTGCACCAAGACCACCGCTGTAAGCGATAAGATCGCCGCCTTTCAGCCGTCTACCTATCTCCTCACCCAAAGCGATAGTTTCCGCCGCAGATGATGTTTTGTATACCTTTGTCAACCTATCACCTCATTTGACCGTCATCTTCCGTGTAGCCCACAATAAAAAGGCTGTTTTTATTCATAAGCTGATAAATGCTCTCCACCTCTGTCTTGTCCGCCGCTGAATTGTAGCAGTTGTAAACATACAGCCTGCCCTCCTCTTTAACAGCGAAAACCGTGTGAATACCGCTGAAAATATTCAACCCGATATGGTAAGAAACTATCACAGGCTTGCCCTCTTCAACAGCCGCCTGAGCCTCCTCAGCCTTATAAAATCTTTTGTATCCAACTCCCATTGCCTTAAAAAGACCGCTTATTTTCCTAGGATTAGACCCCAGCGACCCATCTGCCGCAATAAGAGCATTCTTTTCAAAATCATAAGCAAGCTTTGCCATGTCAGGCTCAAAGCCCTCGTATGTGAGATAATTATAAGCCGCAATGACCTCACAGCCTACCCCTGCGAACCTGGTTTCGCCAAGCATCAAATCGCACACAGGGGGATTTTCCTGCCCGTATTTCACAAAGCCCTCTATATTTATGCCCTTGTTGTGAGCATAATTTTCCGCAGCCCTGCCGCTGTCAGTTTCCTTATAAGTGTCCTCAAAAAGCCGCCACTTCATATCGTCCTCCGGGCTGTCGCCCTGAATATCGCTCTCATCACCGACCTGCGAGCTTTCGTCAACTTCCATGCTGTCACTATCCACCACAGAGCTTTCCGCAGTAGTGGTAAAAGCCGAATCATTGAGCCTTTCACTGTCCGCCTTGTTTCCGCATGAACTGAGCATTATCCCGAGAAACAGAATGACCGCAAGAATTTTCATCACAGCTCACCCTTGTCCTTGAAGTAGTTTAGCATAAGATCCACCATTCTGCCATAGGACTGCTTGCCATCCTCAACGCCATTGAGCTTCAGAGATTTTTCCATTGCCTTGTCAGATATCTCCCCCACTGCCTCGCTGTCGAAAACAGTGTCCTTAGCCTCGTCAACGCTCCGCCAGTAGTCCCAGTTTGCTTCCATATCAGCCCACACCTCGTCGCAGATAGAGCTGTCAAATTCTATCTTCTTATCGTCAGAAGCGTAGTCAAAAATCTTGTTTCTAACCTCGCCAAGCGCCGCCAGATAGCCCGAATAGCGGTAATCCGCATTGTCCGATCTGTCGCACGCCATAAAGGCGATAAAGTTCGCCTCGTCCTCCTGAATGTAACCTTTCGTATGAGCAAGCTCATGACAAATGGTGTCAGGAAGCTTCGCCTTATACATATCCTGATTGTAGTTAGCCTCCATAGAGAACGGGAAATAGATGCCCATAAGGTCCATCTGGCTCATAAAGAACGAGCATTTTATAGCTTTCGGAGTGACATAGAACCCACCAAGGTTCTTAAACTCACTGCCCAGCCCACGCATGGCCTCCTGAGCCGTCTTGTCAAGGTCAGCGGTCAGCACGAATTTTCCCTCGCTGTCACGCTCCACCTCTTTGCTAAGCGCATTTATCTCCGTAACAAGCTTGTTGCCAAGTGCTTCAAGCTCCGTCCTAGTGTGCTGTTCAGTGGGTATGCTGTTAAGTTCCGCAAAGCTTGAACAATGATAAATAACAAAGCAGTTAAAGGTCTGCACCGTCACCACAAAAGTGACTATCCACATATAAACAAGCCCGAAAATTTTCGCAGTTTTCTTTCTCTTGCCTTTTCTGACTATCACAAGCACCAGCATAGCCACCAGCGAAAGCGGAATACCAAAAACCGCCACCGCAATAAGCAGTTCCCCGAAGGAAAACGGCAACAGCGAAGTGAGCCTGCCATATGTATTTTCCCAAATTGGAAAAACGTGAGCCGTATACCAGTCGCAGAACGCCGTACTTTTCCAGGCGATCACGTTCAGCACCACGCTGACTGCCACAAGGCAAACGCAGGCAATGACCTGCCAAGAGAGATGTTTTTTCTTGCCGTTCTCAGGCATTTTCACACTTTCCGCACTCTTTTTCACCGCTGTATCTGTCACTGCCGCTCACCTCGGTTCATGTATTTTACTCTGCTATCTCAACACGCCTGTTTACCCGACTTATTATCTGCTTACCTACAAATTATCTTATCGCACAAATCGTGTAGGGGCGAACAGCGTTCGCTCGTCTTAGTCGCCTACATGGTTTGTATAAATTCAAACCTCGTCGCTCCAAAAAACGGGACGTCGCGGGCGCCGTCCCCTACATTTGCCACGCCGCAAAATCGCTCCGCTCGGTATTTACTCTATCAAAGTGACTTGTTCGGTCGGCTATGCCAATTCCTCACTCCTCACTTAAACGGCTTAGAACAATCCGTAGATATTGCCCTCATTATCGCAATCAATATTATAAGCCGCAGGCTTCTTAGGCAGACCAGGCATTGTCATAATATCGCCCGTATAAGCTACCACAAATCCTGCACCGGCTGAAAGCCTTACATCTCTTACTGTTATCTCATAATTCTCAGGCTTGCCAAGCTTTGTCGGGTCGTCAGACAGTGAATACTGCGTCTTAGCCACGCAAACAGGGATATCCCCGAATCCAAGGTCAGTGATCTCCTTTATAGCCTTTTCAGCCTGCTTTGTATAGATCACGCCGTTTGCACGGTATATCTCTTTCGCAAGTATATCAAGCTTATCCTTGATAGGGAGCTTCTCGTCATAAAGCGGCTTGAACTCAGACGGCTTTGTTTCAATAGTCTTGCAAACCTTTTCCGCAAGGTCGATACCGCCCTCAGAGCCTTTTGCAAAAATCTCAGCCAGTGAGAACTCAACGCCCATTTCACCGCAAACTCTCTCGATAACAGCCAGCTCAGCCTCAGTATCAGTATGGAATCTATTTATAGCCACCACTACAGGCACACCGAACTTGTGCATATTCTCGATATGAGTTTTCAGGTTTACGATACCCTTTTCGAGAGCCTCAACATTTTCGTTAGTAAGCTCAGTTTTCGGAACACCACCATTGTATTTCAATGCCCTTACAGTAGCCACCAGAACTACGCAACTTGGTTTAAGGCCAGCGTATCTGCACTTGATATCAAAGAATTTCTCAGCGCCAAGGTCAGAGCCGAAGCCAGCCTCAGTGATAGTGTAGTCAGCAAGCTTCAAAGCAAGCTTTGTGGCTCTTACTGAGTTACAGCCGTGAGCGATATTAGCGAATGGACCGCCATGGATAAGAGCAGGATTGTTCTCAAGTGTCTGAACAAGGTTAGGTTTCAAAGCGTCTTTCAGCAAAGCAGTCATAGCACCGCAACCGCCTATATCCTTAGCATAAACAGGCTTTCCGTCAGTTGTGTAAGCAACGAGTATCTTCTCAATTCTAGCCTTAAGGTCAGCCAGATCGGAAGCGAGGCAAAGAATAGCCATTATCTCAGAAGCGACAGTTATCTGGAAAGAATCCTCTCTAGGAATACCATTCACCTTTGAGCCAAGACCGATAACAATATCTCTCAGCGCTCTGTCATTCATGTCAAGGCAGCGCTTGAAAAGTATCCTTCTCTGGTCAATGTGAAGCTCATTTCCCTGCTGCATATGGTTGTCGATAAGGGCGCAGAGCAGGTTGTTAGCCGCAGTTATAGCGTGCATATCTCCAGTGAAGTGCAAATTGATGTCTTCCATAGGAACGACCTGAGCGTATCCACCGCCAGCCGCACCGCCCTTGATACCAAAAACAGGACCAAGTGAAGGCTCTCTCAGAGCGAGTATAGCTTTCTTGCCTATCTTGTTCATAGACTCAGCCAATCCAACGGAAATAGTGGTCTTGCCCTCTCCTGCAGGCGTAGGGTTTATAGCGGTAACAAGAATAAGCTTACCATCTGGATCATTTTTAGTTTTAGCATAAAGCGACTCAGAAAGCTTAGCCTTGTAGTGACCATAAGGCTCATATTCATCTTCTGAGATGCCGAGCTTAGCAGCGACCTCCCCAATTTTGAGCATTTTCGCCTGCTTTGCGATTTCGATATCTGACAGCATTTAGATCAAGTCCTTTCGTAAAAATTTTTAGTATATCGGTAAAGACCCATATAAAATATCATACGCTATATATTATATCACATATCCGTGATGATTTCAATATTTCATATGTAAACAAACTATATAAACCAAAACATTTCCGAACATCGCCCCACAAAAAAAAGAGCCGCCCCGCATTCCGCAGGACGGCTCAAAATAACTATAAGAATTATTTCTGAATATCGTTATCGTTAAATGGATCTCCACATTCTGGGCAGAACTTAGGAGGATTTTTCGGATCTTCAGGCTCCCAGCCGCACTTGTCACACTTGTAAAGCGGCTCTGATGCAGGCTTTGGCTTTCCGCACTCAGCGCAGAACTTGCCCTTGTTCACTGCTCCGCATGAGCAAGTCCAGCCGACTGGCTGCTCAGGCTTTGGTGAACCGCAGTTTGCACAGAACTTTCCTGTGTTCTCTGTGCCGCATGAACACTTCCAACTGTCTGCTGCCGGCTTTGGCTCAGGCTTAGGCTGTCCGCAGTTAGCACAGAATTTTCCTGTGTTTGTTGTTCCGCAAGCACAAGTCCAGCCGTTCTCAGGTGCAGCCTGTGTTGGTGCAGCCGCTGGTGCTGCCTGCTGTGGAGCTGCCTGTGCAGCCTGCTGATTCATCATGTTCTGCTGCATCTGCTGCTGATACATTGTTGCGTCCATTGGCTGACCCATCATGCCGCCTGCCATGCCCATGCCCATAAAGCCTGCCATAACACCGTTTGAGTTGCTTGCCGCTGCCTCTCTTGCCTTGTTGATAGACATTCTGTCCATAGCATAGAGCATTGAAGGATCACTTCCAACAGTTTTTGCCTCCTGGAATTTTGCGATTCTCTGCTTTGACTCTTCGTCCACGTTCAGCTCAATAGCAAGGCTTGTTATCTTAACACCCTTTGTAGCCCACTTTTCTTCAAGCTCTGCATTCATTGCTTCAGCAAGCTCATCAGGATAAAGACCAAGCTGATCGTATGGTATTTTCTGAGCGGATATCCTTGTAAGAGCCTTCTGGAACTTAGGTGTCATATCAGCCTTAAGCTGGCCGAGAACTGCCACGCCGTCAGGGCTGTCAACAGTAAGTACCTTATTTACGTTCTGAACAACGTTCTCATAGAAGTTCATAGGGTTTACGATCTGAAGCTCATACTGACCATGACCCTGTGCGTTAAGAGTGAGGTTCATTTCGCCGTCTCTGAAAGGTATCTTGCCGAAGCCTATCTTGTTTCCAGGCAGAGGTCTGAGGTTTATGTAGATAAGACGCATGGTGTTCATAGCCTGACCACCTGCTGTAAATCTTCTGCCTATCTCCTTGATAGAAGCGCCAAGGTCACCCCAGCCGCCGCCAAGAAGTGACGGAGATACAGTTGAATCATACTTATACTGACCTGCTGTTTCCTGTGTACCGATAACAAAATCGTGTACTCTGCCGTTCTCGATAAGCAAAGCCGCCTGATTTACCGCAACATCAAAGCGTGAACCGTTTGAGATAACGCCCTCTGTGCCGTTGTTCACAGTCTTTCCTCTCTTAACAAGAGTAGCCGGCTGGCAGAGTATCTTAGTTGACATATCCTCACATCTGAAGTACTCTACTACCTGATCGGCAAATGTTGAGCCGACTGCTGATGTAAACATCTTAATAAGTCCCATAGTTAAATTCCTTTCATTGTCTGTATTATTTCACCCCAAGGGGTTTTAAACTTGTCTATCTCAGCATGGATATCCTGCTGACTTTCCATGTGCGCTCTACAGAGCTGTGTATCTCAGAACCGCAGTAAGGACAAACCGAGCCTGCGGTGTCCACAGGTGCTCCGCAGAACTGACATATAAGGCTGGCGTTTTCGCCCTCTATCCCCATTGAAAGATAGTATGAATAATCCGCCTCATAAATGTGCTGTGCCTTTATCCCGTTGAGCTTGTATTCAAGAGATACCTGAAACTTTGCCGTTGCAGCGTCATGATCTCTATGATAAGACGCCACCTGCGACTTGTGGATATGTATATCGTCATAATGCTTTGGCGTAACCGTTGACAAGTTGTCTTTTGCCATCGTGGCTGCTCTCTGCTTGAACGCTTCGGTACAGTATTCAAGCTGATTCTCGCTTGCTTCTCCGTTTATAACAAGAAAATATTTCATCACAGTGTTTTCCACTATGCTCCTTGCTATATTTTCATCATAGTCAGGAAAATCTCTCTTTATGTTGTTCACCACATTAGGGTCAACATAAGTAAACTGCATGGCGTTGTTCTGTCTTTCCTCAGTTGCGTCATTTATGGTCCTTAGCAGGTCGTTGGCACGGCTCAGTTGTCTGCCAATGGTGTTCGATACCGCTTTTTTCACAGAATATATCACCGCTATACCACCGCCTATAGCGACCACTATAACTATTATTTTTATTATAAGTGCCGTTGATATTTCAGGCATTTAGCTGATACCCCCTACTAGAATATTCCCATTATCTGAAGTATAGCTCCGATAATATATCCGCCCACGCCTCCAAGAAGCGAGTAAGCCACAAGCTTTCCCTTGCTTATAGGCAGGTTTCCGATAAATTTACCTGTCTGACCATTCATTGCAAAGAAATAAGGCTTATCCTGATAGGTAGTATACAAAAGCCATGTTGGAAGCATAGCGTATTTAACGTCCTTTATCTCGGTGTGCTTTTCATATGACTGAACGTTTACGCTGTTGTAGTTACAAGTATTTCTAAGTTCGTCACGAGTTGTGTTCTCGATACGTTCTTTAGCCCTAGGCAGGCACTTATCCTTATCCTCGTCATATCTCTCTGCAAGATATCCTGAAAGATAACCTGGGTTGAACGCTGTCATTTCCGAGTAATCAAAAGGCTCAATAGAGTCCATAGCGTCATCGTCAGTCTTTGAAGAAGCGTCCACAGGAACAGCTTTGAAATCGAGGGTTCCGTTTCTGTAAACTGAATAATACTTTTTCTCAGTGTATCTGTAGTTTCCGGAAGTCCATGTTCTTGTGTTTATACCCTCCGCAGTAATAGAGCCTTCGCAGTTTCCTGAACAGAGCCAAAACGGGATATAAACACCCTGCATCTTGTCCACTACCTTGTCGCAGCTGAAATCTTTCGGTGTAAGAGGCTTCTTGCTGAATTTTTTGAAAGCGTCCATTACCTGATTTTTCGGCACTTTAAAAGGTATAACATAGTCTGGGGAAAAGTTGTCGATTATCTGCTCTCCCATTATTACCGCATTTCCGCAGTAAACGCAAACTGTTGCTGCAGTTGAGCGGTCGGTGATTATCTCCGCTCCGCAGTGTGAGCAGGTGTATTTAACAAGGTCGCTTCCTACAGTTCCGTCATTTGACATACTGTATTCGTCCTTATCGACCTCTTCATGCTTTTCAACGTTATCCTTGTTCAGCTCTTCAGCCTTTTTAGCGTCGCCGCCAGCCTCTTCAAGCTCTTTCAGCGTGAACTGTCCGTCGCAGTATTCACATGCCCAGCAGTTTTTGTCAGCGCTCCAGAAAAGCTCCGCTCCGCAGTTAGGGCATTTATAAGAAATATTAACAGCCATTTTCCGTACCCCCTATCAATCGTCTTTTATCTTAGTCTTATCAGTGGTGGTACGCAGATAGGTGTCGTTACGCCCATTGAGTTTAAGATTACTCTTTATGTATTTATCTGCCTTGGTAGCTTTCTGTTTTGTGCGGCTCATTGAAACAAGCACAAAGCCTGTTATAAGTCCTCCCGGTATAGCAAAGCACATATTTGTTCCCACGCTCACACTGCTGTCGGCATATGCCATGACAGGGGTGAAAAACAAATTGCAGGAAATAAGTGCAAAGCCTAATGTGCGGTATAGCTTTTTCAACATTTTTTCTCCTCCCAACTCCATATTTTATAGCCTTATGCCATAAAAGTAAAATATGTTCACATATATTTATGATAACAGAAAACGCTTTTTATGTCAAGAAATATGTCATACAACGTTCAAAAAAAATTCTTTTTTGTCCATTTAAACATATTTTTATACCCCTCATTGGTGTTTTTAACGATTGACAGCCGTTCTGTCAGGAATCAGCGTTATTCAGCGGTTTTCTGCTCGTCAAGGTCAAGAGATATCAGAGGGTTTGCGTCATTGGCCACCTTAGGCAAAACGCCGTCCCACTTATCGATGGTCTGATACTTTATAAGCTCGTTTGAAAGAGATTCAGAGATAGTTTTGTTGGCTTCTGCCTGAGCTTCAGCCTTGGTCTTTATGGAAGTTGCCTCAGCGTCTGCGGCAATAACCTTTTTCTTAGCCTCCGCCTCAGCTACAACTATAGCCTGCTCCTGCTCGGTCTTTGTTTTCAAAAGATTCTGCTCTGCTACCTGCTTTGCCTCTATGGCTTCATTAAATTCAGATGAGAAATCAAAATTCACAATGTTGAATTTCTCTATCTCGATACCGTATTCATCCACCTTTGAAACGAGCTGTGCCTTTATTTCCTCGCCCACCTGCGCTCTGTCAGTGATAAGCTGTTCAGCCGTATATTTTGCACATACCGACTTCATACATTCCTGCACTGTTGGCATAAGGATAACGTTCTCGTAATCTGAGCCGATATTCTTGAAAATGCTTGCAGAAGAAGCCGACTTTATTCGGAAGTTCACCGCTATGGTAGAGTTCACAGTCTGCAAGTCCTTTGAAACTGCGTCAGCGTCAGCCTGATAAACTTGTATCTTGTTTGACACTGTTGTTACACGCTGTGCAAAAGGCACTTTCAGATGCAATCCTTCGTTGAGTGCAGTGTCTGACACCTTGCCGAAGGTCGTCACAACGCCCGTACAGCCTGCCGGAACTATGGATACAGAGGATACGACCACTATTATAGCCGCAACTGCCGCCGCACAAATGCCAACGATCTTTCCTGTTTTTCTTGTTGAAATGTCAATGACCTTTTCTTTGCTCATGATTTTTTCCTTTCATATAAAACAAAGTCTTTCGACTTGCCGTCTAACCAAAGGCTTTCTGTTCTTTGGTTTAATATGATTATATCATAAGCCTTACAAATTAGCAAAGTCCGACAAAGTTCGGGGAAGTCAGCGGAAGTCAGCAGTGAACAGATTTTTTGATTTAGCTCGCTGCATCTCTTGCAATCTCACCTATTCTCGTTCGTTCAAATCCGCTCGTTATTTATGGGCGAAAAAATTCGGCACAGGTCTATAGCCATATTTCAATATATGTAAAAGCTAATATGTTTATATCATTGTCTGCAAAAAGGCATAAAAAAATCGGACTCATTTTACTGCGTCCGAATTTTTTATCAATGTATTGATGAAAGAGCGGGCGACCCAAGGCCGCCCCTACAGATAGGTTTGTTAGCTCTTTTTCTTTGCACTGGATTTTACCGCTGTGAAACTCCACACAAGTCCAGCCGCGATCCAGAAGTATGGTGATGATGTAACAGAACTTATGTTGAAAAACGCCTGTATCAGATAGCAAAGAACTGCCGCTGATACTGCACAGCCTGTCCAGCTGTTTTTGTCTTTCATAAAGCCTGCTACGAGCTTGCACATTTTTACTATAGTCATAATAAGGAATACTATTGTAAGTGCGAAAATGATGAGTCCTCTTGACTGCAAAAGGTCGATATACTCATTATAAGAGCGGTCTATTATAGCACCCGACTCGAATATCGTTCCCCAGTTGTCCGGACCGGTTCCCCAGATAAGGTTTTGCTCGGCAGTATACATTCCGTCGTCCCACAGATAAGGATATATCCACTGTTCGGTATCATCGCCTCTGCCTGTGCCTGTGATAGAAAGTCTGTCGAAGCTGTCATGGAAGATTATTTTCTCGTCCATAAGTCTGAACTCGTTTGAGGCGAAAAGTCCAGCAAAGATCCCTCCTGCGACTATAAAAGCCACAAGGCAGGCTATAAAAGGCTTCTTATCCTTTGCAAAGCCCGACTTTACAGCGGCAATAATAAGAGATATAACATAAACCGCACCAAGTCCCAAGATAGCAGGGACAACGCAGGCGAGGATATCAGCCGCTGTCATAAGGGCAAGGGAGATAGCATAGAATATCTTTCTTGCCTTTTTATCATCATAGAGCATACCATTAAGTGCAAAGGCAGATATCACTGTAAGCACTGCCGCCAATGCAAAAGGCGTACACAAAAAGCCTGTTGCGATATATTCTTTTGTATAGGTCATACCGCCTGATGAGAAGCCCGAGAATATCTCTTTGAAATAGTTTGGAACTATTTTGGCGGTAGCAGGTATAGCCTGCAAAATTCCCACGATAGCTTCAAATGCGCCTATTCCTACGATAAAGTCTGAAAGCTTTATCCTGCGGTCGTCAGCCGTAACTGTCATTCCTGCGGCAAAAAGTCCCCAATAGCCAAGTATGGTGAGCATACCCTCGGAGCGGTCGAGATAGCCGTAGAAAGATGTGAAGATATCCGCTGAAAGCAAGCAAGATATCACCGACAGAAGCACCACCACAAGTGGTACGATAAGGCTCTTGTTGTCTTTAAGCTCCACCTGCTTTTTCATGTTGGCAATAAGGAAAATGATAAATCCCACAAAGCCGACCGCAAGCACAGCGGCAGATATAAAGAATATAAATTTTTCGTTCAGATAAAGAGTACGGTTGACGCTTTCGTCCATACCATATTTGATATTCTGTGTGAAATAATACGGAATTGTGATAACGCACAGAACAAGCACAGCAATAATGCTGTAAACTCCGCACAGCTTTTGTGCGGACTCGGCAGACATATTCAGAATAAAATCCGACTTTTCCGAACTGCCGAAAAGGTGCTTTTTACCTTGATTGGTAGTGACCTCTTTTTTCTCTTTTGCTTTTGACATAAAAAATCCCCCAAAAAGCATAGATATTTTATTATTTTATGATTGAAAATTAAAAATACATCGCCGCAGGCGATACCTTAATTCCTCATTCCTCATTAAAAACAGAGCGGGAAATAAAAAAGCAGGCAAACCCTAAAGTCTGCCCGCTGTTTACACAATTTACTTTGCGTATTCGATAGCTCTGCTCTCACGGATAAGATTGACCTTGATCTGTCCCGGATAATCCATTTCAGTTTCGATCCTCTTAGCGATCTCACGAGCAACGAGCACCATTTTTTCATCGTTGATCTTCTCAGGCTGTACCATGATACGAACCTCACGGCCTGCCTGTATAGCAAAGGATTTCTCAACGCCCTCGTAGGACGTGCAGATCTCCTCAAGCTTCTGGAGCCTCTTGATATAGTTCTCATAGTTCTCGCTTCTTGCTCCCGGTCTAGCGGCGCTTATTGCGTCTGCCGCCTGAACAAGTGCCGCAACAACAGTTCTTGTTTCAACGTCGCCATGGTGAGCCTCGATAGCATGAATAACTTCAGGGCTTTCCTTGTACTTCTTACATACGTCAACACCTATCTGAACGTGCGAGCCTTCTATCTCATAGCTGAGAGCCTTTCCTATATCGTGGAGCAGTCCTGCTCTTCTTGCCAGATTTGCGTCAACGCCAAGCTCTGACGCCATCATTCCTGCAAGGTGAGCGACTTCAATAGAGTGGTTGAGCACGTTCTGTCTATAGCTCGTTCTATAGCGCAGACGTCCAAGAAGCTTAACAAGCTCGTGGTTCACGCCGTGAACATTGGTTTCAAGAATAGCTCTCTCGCCCTCCTGCTTGATCTTCAGCTCGACTTCACGCTTAGCCTTTTCTACCATTTCCTCAATGCGTGTAGGGTGTATACGTCCGTCCTGGATAAGCTTTTCAAGTGCGATCCTTGCGACCTCTCTTCTCACCTGATCAAAGCACGAGATGGTGATAGCCTCAGGAGTATCGTCAATGATAAGATCAACGCCTGTGAGAGTTTCGATAGTTCTGATATTTCTTCCCTCACGTCCGATTATCCTGCCCTTCATCTCATCATTAGGCAATGCAACGACTGACACTGCTGATTCAGACACCTGATCGGCAGCACACCTTGAGATAGCAAGCGAGATATACTGTCTAGCCTTAGCCTCACAGTCCTCCTTCACCTGATTTTCAAAGTTTGTGACCCTCACAGCCTTTTCATGCACCAGATCCTCGTCCAGCTTTGAAAGCAGATAATCCTTAGCCTGATCAACAGTGAACTGAGATATCTTTTCAAGCATATCGAGCTGTGACTTCTTGATCCTGTCAGCCTCAGCCACCTTTTCGTCAGCATTTTTCAGCTTGTTCTGGAGAGTTTCTTCCTTTTTCTCCAAATTATCGAGCTTTCTGTCGATAGACTCCTCTTTCTGCTGAACACGTCTTTCCTGTCTGGAAACTTCGATCCTTCTCTCTTTAAGCTCTTTTTCCGTTTCCTGGCGTGACTTGTGGATCTCGTCTTTCGCCTCGATCAATGCCTCTTTTTTCAGAGTTTCAGCGTTTTTCTTTGCGTCGTCAACGATACGCTCCGCTTCCTTTTCCGCAGAGCCTACAGCAGCTTCGGCTGTCTTTTTGCGATAGCTTATACCCTGTTTGAAGCAGATAAATCCGCTCACACCGGCACCAAGAACAAGAGCAACTACACATAGTAGAATAGCAATACCTGGTTCCATGTATAGCTTTCCTCCTTCTTAGAAAGTATGGATATCCATATTTGTGCGTAAAAACGCATGAAAAAAGATATCCACCTGATATTAAATTGTAAAGATACAAAATTGCAAAATTTATTTTATAAAAAACATCAGAATAATACAAAAAACTATACTTCATCTTTCAGTTATATAAAAATTATAATGCATAATATTATTGTATAATAAAACTTCTCTGTTGTCAAGAATTTTTTTAGTTAAATCCACAAAATTATATATTTTCTAACAAACCCCTTGACAAGTGGGTGAAGAGGTGTTAAAATGTTAGTCGAAGCAAAAGATAAAGTCTTTTGCAGTTATACTTGAAAGCTTTGACGGGGAAGCCCCTCGGCGAAAGGTCTTTTCAGAGAGCGCCGCACGTTTTTATACGAGCTGTGAGCGGTGCAGGACTATGCAGAGTGAGGATACCGCCCCTGAGTGCGTTTAATACACGCCGCAGGCTCAGCGTTAAAGGAGCGGCTAATGAGTTGTGCAGGAAACTGCGCATGAAGTTGGGTGGAACCACGATATCATCGTCCCATAGGATATTTGTATCCTGTGGGACTTTTTTGTTATGTAAGAGGGTGATGATACTATGAAAGACAGGAACGCCATGAAAACAAGGCGTATCCTTGCGATCATTTGCTATACCATTGGGTTTTGCGCTTATGGTGCAGCGGGATATGTTTGCTGGTTATCATGGAACGGGACTATATCCGACAAGCAAGGGTTTCTCACCTTTCTGCCCATATGGATAGTATCATACTGGTTCAATACATTTTTCTCTCAGCTTGTTTGCAGGGTGAAAAAAGACGGCTCCAGGCAATGGGCTATCAAAAAAAGGGCAAGGCACATTTTGAGCGACATTTCAACGGTGCTGAGCGTAGTGCTTCTTTGCTTCTGGATATATGTGTATGTTTCACAGTATACTGAACTGCTGAACTTCAAATAATATGACTGTAGGAGCGACCTGAGGTCGCCCACAAAAAAAGCGTGTTATATGTGACGCATTACAAAAAGAAACAACGTGTTTATGCACGTTATAATAAAGAATTACAATATTATATAAATCGGAGGAATCAAAAATGATCAAGCTGAAATTAAAAGACGGCTCTGTCCGTGAGATCGAAAAGGCAATGCCTGCAAGCGAGATAATCAAGGATATCGGCATGGGACTTTACAAGGCTGCCTGCTGCGTAAAGCTGGACGGCGAAGTTTTCGACATGAGAACTGTCGTTGACCATGACTGCCATTTTGAGGTCATGACTTTTGACTCAAAGGCTGGTAAGGAAACTTTCTGGCATACAGCTTCTCACCTTATGGCGCAGGCTGTAAAAAATCTTTATCCTGAGGCAAAGCTTGCAAGAGGCCCTGCTACAGACACAGGCTTCTACTATGATTTTGAGGTGGAAAAGCCTTTTACGCCTGCTGACCTTGAAAAGATACAGGCTGAAATGAAGAAGCTTGCAAAAGAGGGCTATGCTTTGGAGCGTTTTGAGCTTTCTGCTGACGAGGCTATAAAGCTCATGGAGGAAAGACACGAAGATTACAAGGTAGAGCTTATCCACAAGCATGACGATAAGGGCGAAAAGCTTTCATTCTACAAGCAGGGTGATTTTGTTGACCTTTGCGCAGGTCCGCACATAATGAGCGTTGCACCTATCAAGGCTGTTAAGCTTCTTTCATGCACAGGTGCATACTGGGGCAAGGCAGAGGACGGCAAGCAGCTTTCAAGAATTTACGGAACGGCATTCCCTAAGGCTTCAATGCTCGATGAGTTCCTTAAACAGCAGGAGGAAGCTAAGCTTCGTGACCACAACAAGATAGGCAGAGAGCTTGAATATTTCACAACTGTTGATTGTATCGGTCAGGGACTTCCTGTTATGCTTCCAAAGGGCGCAAGAGTTATCCAGCTTCTTCAGCGTTGGGTAGAAGATGTGGAGCAGGCAAAGGGCTGTCTGCTTACAAAGACTCCGCTTTTCGCAAAGAGAGATCTTTACAAGATATCAGGTCACTGGGATCATTATCTTGACGGAATGTTCATTCTTGGCGACCCTTATGATGAGGAAAAAGAGTGCTTTGCACTTCGTCCTATGACTTGTCCGTTCCAGTATCAGGTATTCCTTAACAGACAGCGTTCATACAGAGAGCTGCCAATGAGATTGACAGAGACTTCTACGCTTTTCAGAAACGAGGACAGCGGTGAGATGCACGGTCTTATCAGAGTAAGACAGTTCACTATCTCTGAGGGTCACTACATTCTCAGACCTGACCAGCTGGAGGAAGAGTTCAAGGGTTGTCTTGAGCTTGCTAAATACTTCCTTGACACTGTTGGTCTGCTTGATGACTGCACATTCAGATTCTCACAGTGGGATCCTGCTAACCCTAAGAACAAGTACGAGGGCACGGCTGAGCAGTGGGAACACGCACAGGCTGCAATGAAGACTATTCTTGACGACCTTGGCGTTGATTACGATATCGGTATCGACGAGGCTGCGTTCTATGGTCCAAAGCTTGACATTCAGTACAAGAACGTTTACGGCAAGGAAGACACGCTTGTTACTATCCAGATAGATATGCTTTTGGCTGAAAGATTTGGTATGTACTATGTTGACAAGGACGGTCAGAAGAAGCTTCCTTACATCATTCACAGAACTTCACTTGGCTGCTTTGAGAGAACACTTGCTTATATGCTTGAGCATTTCAACGGCGTTCTTCCTCTGTGGCTTGCTCCTGAGCAGGTAAGACTTCTTCCTATCAAGGAGAGCCATGCTGAATATGCACAGAAGATAGCTGACAGAATGACTGCTATGGGAATGAGAGTTACTGTTGACAACAGAGATGAGAACATTGGTACTAAGATAAAAGCCGCAAGACTTGAGAGGATACCTTATATGCTCATCATTGGCGACAACGAAGTAAACAGCAACACTGTTACTGTTCGTTCAAGAAAAGAGGGCGAGCTTCCTGCAATGCCTGTTGACGAGCTTATCGCTAAGCTTGATGAAGAGATAAAGACTAAGGCTAAGTAATTGGCTTTGTTATACAGACGTTTTATGCGATACCGCACAGGGGGAGTTTCTCTTGTGCGGCATTGCCGTTTATAAAATATGGGGCGGACAGGATAAGATCCGCTTCGGGAAAGAGGTAATAGATGAAATCAGATATGATCTGGACGCTTGTGGCATTTGCATTCTATTTGGCAGGAATGCTTCTCATAGGTGCTGCATATATGAAGAAAACAAAAAGCTCCGAGGACTTTTTCCTTGGTGGCAGAGGACTTAACGGCTGGGTAGCGGCACTTTCTGCTCAGGCTTCTGATATGTCAGGCTGGATGCTCATGGGACTGCCTGGCGCTGTTTACGCATTCGGAACGGGGCAGATATGGATAGCTGTAGGTCTGCTTATCGGCACTATACTTAACTGGGCGATAGTTTCGGGCAGACTGAGAAGATACACTATAAGAGCGAACAACTCAATGACGCTTCCTAAGTATCTTGAAAACAGATTTGAGGACAAGCACAAGATAATGCTTTTGGTATCGTCGGTGGCAATCGTCATATTCTTCCTTGTTTACACAGCGTCTGCTCTTTCGGCAGGTGGAAAGCTTTTCAACTCTATATTCGGTATCGACTACAAGATATGTCTTACTATCGGTGCGGTAGTAATACTTGGCTACACTTTCATGGGTGGATTTATGGCAGTATGTGTAACGGACTTTGTTCAGGGTCTGCTCATGCTGGCAGGAGTTGTGACTATCCCTATCATCGCATTTTTCCTTGTTGGAGCAGGAAACGTTATGGACAACATCACTGCAAGCGGTGTTGAGGCACATCACTATCTTAACATATTAAATGATGAAAAGGGTCAGACCCTTTCAGCCATCGACATAATCTCTAAGCTCGGCTGGGCGCTTGGTTATTTCGGTATGCCGCACATTCTGGTAAGATTTATGGCTATAAGCTCTGAAAAAGAGGTAAAAAAGTCAAGAGTTATAGGCTGTGTATGGTGTGCTATATCACTTTGCTTCGCTTGCTTTATAGCTATCGTGGGCAGGGCTTATCTTGTGCCTGCACTTGCAAACAACAAGTCTGAGAATGTTTTCATCGAGATGATACAGAAGGTATTCAACTCCGATATCGGGCTGCCATTCGTCGGCGGAATTTTCCTTTGCGGAATACTGGCTGCCATAATGTCAACGGCTGATTCGCAGCTGCTTGTAACTGCCTCATCGGTATCGGAGGATATTTACCACTCATGTATTGCACCTAAGGCAGAGAGCAAGAAGGTACTGCTTGTGAGCAGGATAACAGTTCTTGCTGTAGCGGTAGTGGCATACATAATAGCACTTGACCCTAACAGCAGTATAATGGGTCTTGTTTCAAACGCATGGGCAGGTCTTGGAGCTTCGTTTGGTCCGATAATACTTATGTCCCTTTATTGGAGAAGAACAAACCTTGCAGGTGCGGCGGCAGGCGTTGCCAGCGGTGCGTTATCAGTAATAATATGGGATTACATACCTCTTGCAGGTGGACAGACTTTAGGTGATAAGACGGGGCTTTACTCATTGGTAGTAGGTTTTGCGGTAAGTCTTATACTTATCATTATTGTGAGCCTTTGCACAAAGAAGCCGTCCGAGGAAATGCTGAAGGCATTTGATGATGTCAAGAACGGTGTGAACTGCGGTTGTGATGAAAAAGCATAACAAAGTAAAAGGTCCATGGGTACGCCCACGGACCTTTTGTATTTTATCTTTTAGCTATCATACTTTTCCTTATTTTCGCATCTGAATTCCGTAAACACCGCTTTATTGCCTTTATCCTCATATTTCTGAGCGTAAAGACCAATAACAACTCCCGTGAAATTACCTGCAAGCTCAGTAGACAAAAACTTCGTTTGTGCTCCGCCCAAGTCTATATCTCCCGAAAGCGTTTTCGCCGAGAAATTGTATGTAAAGTTGGAAGCATTACAGCAAAGCACAGCCGAGCTTTCTCCCTGCGGCAATGCTATGACATGATCCTCATGGCGAATATCGCCTATGCAAAGTCTGCGGAACAGCTCGACACCTTTATCCATGCGTCTTAATGCTATCTCATAATGCTGATCGGGGGTCATATAGAACACCAATCCTGCTTCGCCCTCTGTTATCTCGACTTTGCACTCCACGTATAAATTCATTTCTTTCTGTCTTATGCAGATAAAAGCAGGCGAGCCGTCTGCCTCAAAGATCGTATGCTCGTTTGGCGTAAGCTCAAAGCGTTTTTTATCGAGCTTATAAAGGTTCATATCGGGGTTTTGCATAAAGCACCACTCACGTCCGACTTTGGTATTCTCGAAAGTGTATTCTTTCCAAAACTCCTGCCTGATATCCCCGAGTCTGTCGGTTTCAACTTCCTTGCGAGTTGTGCCATTATCGCCCATTGTGAACCAGCCGTTCTCGTCGAAAGTCACTGGTACGAGATAGACTTCTCTGCCTGTAATGTGGTGCATCACCCACATATTTATCATTCTGAACGCAAGGTGGACGCACCAGAAGTTGCCGTTTTCGTCCTCCACAAGGTCACCATGACCGCACCCTTGTATCTCGTATCCACCGAGATTTCTGTTTGTGAGGACTGGGTTGTGAGGATAATTCTCAAAAGGACCGTAAGGGGTCTTGCCCTTGGCGTAGACTATCATATGACCGTATTCCGTACCGCCCTCAGCCGCCATAAGGTAGTATTCGCCCTTTATTTTGTAGAGGTGCGGGCTTTCAAGGAAACGTCCGCCTGCACCCGTCCAGATGGTCTTGCTTGGCGTGAGCTTTTTGCCTGTTTCGATGTCTATTTCGCACTGTGTAACACCATGGTTGCCCTCATCGTCCTCACCATTGGACATAAAGTAGGCTTTGCCGTTCTCAAAATACAATGACGGGTCGATACCGCCCTGCTGAACATAAACAGGCTCAGACCATTCACCATGGATATCGTCAGTGTAGACATAGAAATTTCCGCCATTCGTGACGTTGGTCGTTACCATGTAAAATCTGCCATTATTGTATCTTATAGTTGGGGCATAGATACCGCCACAAGAGCCTGCCCCCTCCAACGGGAGCTGACTTTTTCTTGTGAGAACATGACCTATCTGCTTCCAATTCACAAGGTCGTCGCTTTCATAGAGGGGAACGCCCGGGAAGAACTGAAAAGAGCTGCAAACAAGATAGTATTTGCCCTCAGCCTTACAAATGCTAGGGTCAGGGTAAAAGCCTGATATGACCGGATTTATGTACTTCATATTGTGACCTCCGTTTTTTTATTTTACAGCCATTATAATCTATTTCATATGGTTTTTCAATATCTTCTCGTGCAGGATCGGTGAATTTTTGTGCAAATGAAAAACAAATTTCAGTTTACGATCTTTGCGTTGGGGTAAAGCGATCAATTGATACGGATATCTAAGTGGGATAGTAGCTTTGACAGGCGAACGATGTTCGCCCCTACAGTTTTTTGCGGGGATATATGTTAATTTAAACGTTTTTGATAGCGTGTTAAGTATAAAAGTTACAAATTGTAATTTTTGTTCCGACATTTGTTCGTATGGCATATAACAGTCTATATTTTAGGGATATATCTTAATATAGAACTTGTGTTCCCTGTGAAAACAAACAAATATTTTAGTCATTTCGGCAAAAAGCGATAAAATCTGTTGCCAAATTGTAACCTTTATGATATTATGAAGTTGATATACGAAAACGTATAAGATAATTCTGTCAGTTAGGGGGCGTTTGGAATGGAAAAGGGGCTGAAAAAAGTTTTTTCGGCTATGGGCGCAGTATTTTGTGCTGTTATGATGATCATGCTTTGTCAGGTGACAAATGCGGTGAGCTACAGCGAACAGACCGTCACCGTGGACTATGATTATCAGGTCATAGACTCTTTTGAGGGCGTTGACGCTAAATACGTTCTCGGCTATTCCGACACCGGTTATTACTGCTGTGCAGGATATGTTTCACGTTTTTATGAAGAAAAGTTCGGCGTTACAGTATACAACATAAACATGGTGGACGACAAGCCTAGCGTGTACTGCTACGGCAAAAAGGCGGAGCTTCGTGAAGTGAAAACTCCGCAGGCCGGGGACATAATGCAGGACAAGGATTACTCTCATGTTGCCATTGTAAAGGACTGTCAGGGAACGACGGCCACGCTTATCGAGCAGAACTACAAATGGACTTGGAACGACACTGTTTACACTGTGAAAAACAGAAAGGTACTTACTAACAATCACTATTTCTACAGACTTTACATAAACGGCGTCGCACAAAGCCTTGACATCGACACGACAAGACCTGTTATCGCAAACGCAGGCTGTGAGAACATCACGGGAAAAGGCTACACTGTTAAAGCGGATATTTCTGACAACAGGGCTGTGGCTTCGGTAAAGGTATCCACTTATTTTGAGGGCAACAAGGCAAAGACTATAAGCCGTGTTTACACATCGGCGGTGAACTCGCTTTCACACTCAGTAAAGGTAACTGACCTTGGGGGCAAGGACGGATATTATATTACAACCATAACGGCTACTGACGAGGCCGGGAACAGCTCTGAGCAGGTCATAAAGACTTATGTTGACACAACTGCGCCGACCATATCGGGGGCAAAGGTGGAGAACATCACAGCAAAGGGCTTTGATGTTTCTTGCAATGTGAGCGACAAGAGCGGAGTTTCAAAGGTGGTCTTCCCTGCTTACCCTACAAAAAATGGTGAAAGTGCAAAGAAATACGCAAGCGGAAAGCTTTCGGGTGGCAAGGCTTCGGCTTATGTTTCTGCTGAGGACTATTCAGTAAAAAGCGGTGAATTTACCGTTAAGATAACAGCTTATGACAAATACGGAAACAGCTCAGCAAAAACTATAAAGGCTAGCATAAAGCCTGCGGCTTCGGTAACATTGGATAAGGCTTCACTGACTCTTGACAAGGGCAAAAGCAGTGTTATTTCTGCAAAAATGGGTGGCGGAAGCGGTCTGACGGACTTTGTTTCCTGGAAGTCTTCTAACAGCAAAATTGCTTCTGTGTCAAACGGAAAGGTCACTGCAAAAGGGGTTGGCAGAGCAACTATCACGGCATACACAACAGGAGGAAAAAATGTTAAATGTACCGTCACTGTAAAGGGTAAGATCAGTGACAGCAGTATTTCGGCTATAAAGACGCAAAGCTACACAGGGAAGGCGGTTTCACCTGTGCCTGCAGTGACATATGGTGGCAAAAAGCTTGTAAAGAACACTGACTACACTGTGAGCTACTCAAAGAACACAGCCATAGGTCAGGCAAGCGTAAAAATAACAGGCAAGGGCTTATACAAAGGCACAAAAACTGTGAACTTCAACATTCGTCCTGCCACAGTGACGAAGCTAAAAGTTTCTTCCACCGGTGAAAAGAGCGTTAAGCTTTCTTGGAAAAAGGTTACAGGTGCTGACAGCTACGCTATATACAGATATGACAACACAAGCAAGAAATGGCAGAGGATAAAAACTGTAAAGGCTGTGAGCTTCACTGACAGCGGACTTGCTCGTGCAAAGGGGTACAGCTACAAGGTAAAGGCTGTGAAAAAATCTGGCGGAAAAGAATACATTTCGGCTAGCTACTCAAAGGCTGTAGAGGCTGTCACAAAGCCTGCAAAGGCTTCATGCACGGCTAAATCAGCAGGCAGCGGTAGCATTGAGGTATCATGGAAAGCCGTTGGGGGTGCAAGCGGATATGAGATATACTCCTCTTCAAATGGCAGTGATTATGTGAAGTCGGCAAAGGTGGGTGGCTCTCAAAAGAGTGCTATCGTATCAGGATTTGAGCCTTACTCACTTAGAATGGTAAAGGTAAGGGCTTACAAAACTGTGAACGGAAAGACTTCTTACGGGGCTTTTTCGCAGGCGGTTATGGTTATTGTTAGGTAGGCTGGATACAGAAACATATGATATAAAATAAGCAGGCGATAGGTGATATGCGGGCGACCAAAGGTTGCCCCTACGATAGTTCAAGCATTGTAGGGGGCGGCGCCCTCGACGTCCCGATTTCGGAACGTTACCATTTGTAAGATTGCAAAAAACTTGTGTAATTTCGCCATATATCAGTCGCCACTACGATACATGACTGGTACGCTACACAATTGAGGTAAACCAAACGAGCGAACGATGTTCGCCCCTACATTATGTTGACACAAAAAAGGACAGCACTTTGAAAAAATGCTGTCCTTTTTCTATATTCATATGGGTCTATCTTTCCATTTTCCAGAACTCTACAGAGTATGGCTTAAGTTCGCTGCCGCCACCAAAATCATGGATAGTGCCTGTTAGAAGTTCCTCTGCCTGACCGCAGCCTGCGTCAAAGTGAGCTGTGAAAGGCTGATCGTCAGCGTTTATTGCAACAAGGACACGCTCACCCTCGAACTCACGCTCGATTATACACTGCTTATTGGTAAGAACAGGTATTTTGATAGAGCCATAACAGAGAGCCTTGCTGTTTTTGTGTGCCTCTGCCATTTTTGAGATAAGCTCGGTGAGGTCGTTCCACTCAGGCTTTTCAAAGCTTACACGGAGAGCAGGGTCGCCCTCACTCTTGTTTGCCTTTGTTCCCCACTCTGAGCCGTAATATACACATGGGATGCCAGGCATACCAAAGAGCATTCCATAGATAAGTGGCAAATGACGCTCATTTGTGAGCTGGCTTGCTATTCTTGATACGTCATGGTTATCAACAAAGCACAGCAGGTGCATTCCTCTGTATCTGCACCAGTTCTCAGGTCCGAACTGATTTTTCAGAGAGTGGCATATCTCGAACATATTCATGCAGTTGAAGCTTGAATAAAGTCCCTTATAGCACTCGTAGTTCGTGCAGGAATGGAGCATTTCAGGATTTACCCACTGAGCGTAATCACCATGTAGAAGCTCGCCGATAAGAACGAAATCCTGCTTGAGCCAATCGCAATGCTGTCTAAGGCGCTTCAAGAAGTTCTTATCAAGGCAATATGCAACATCAAGGCGGAGTCCGTCTATATCAAACTCCTTGACCCAATTTGTTATGCATTCCAAGATATGATCCACTACCTGCGGATTGTTAAGGTTTAGCTTAACAAGGTCAAAGTGACCCTCCCAGCCCTCATACCAAAGTCCGTCATTATAGTTGCTGTTGCCGCCGAAATTGATATGGAACCAATCTTTATATGGTGAGTTCTCACGGTTTTTCAGAACGTCCTGAAAAGCCCAGAAGCCTCTGCCGACGTGATTGAAAACGCCGTCCAAAACTACCTTTATGCCGTTTTCGTGAAGCTCTTTGCAGACCTTTGCAAAGTCCTCATTTGTGCCAAGGCGGCAATCTATCTTGCGGTAATCTCTGGTATTATAGCCGTGAGTGTCGGAATCGAACACTGGTGAAAAATAGATAGCGTTTGCACCAAGCTTTTTGATATGAGGTATCCAATCTATTACCTTTAATATCCTGCTTTCCTCTTTGCTGTCATTCTCAAATGGCGCACCGCAGAATCCAAGAGGATAGATCTGATAAAATACACTTTCGTATGCCCACATAATATTATCTTCCTTTCTGATACTAATAGAAAATGTTGTTCGCAGATGAAATATGATTTGCTGAGAAAAAAACGGGCGAAAGCTGTTCGCCCCTACAGGGTAGCGTTACGTTATTTGTACACCAATTTCTTCAACTCATTCATATTTTATTGGTTGTCTGCGAAACTATAGTTAAACTGTACAAAATACAACACTATTATTATATCAAATCCCAACATATTTCTCAATACTCATTTTTCATTAATATAATCCACACTTTTGTGCATTTTGTACAACTATTGACAAATCAATCGTGAAATGATATTATATTTATAACAAATGTCAAGGGTTGATTTTTGGTAAAGGCAGGGATAAAAATATGAAGAAGATACTTGTGCTTTTCACAGGCGGAACTATCGGGAGCATTACTACTGACGGCATAATAGATGTTGAGCGTGAGGGAAAATACGCTGTTGTGGAGGCTTACAAGAGTGCATACGGCGATGAGATAGGGTTTGAATGTCGGCAGGTTCTCAATATTCTCAGCGAGAACATGGGGTTTTCGGGATGGGAGAAAATGATACACGAGATAAACAGCATTGACACGGCTTTATACTCGGGAGTTATCCTCACCCACGGAAGCGACACCCTTGCTTACACTTCTGCTCTGCTTGGAATGTATTTCAGGCATTTTGATATACCCCTTTTTATTATCGCAAGCAACAAGCCCATTGGCGAGAAAGGTTCAAACGGGCTTTTCAACTTCACCTCGGCGGTGGGTCTTATAAAAGAGGGAAAATACAAGGGCGTTTTCACGCTGTACGAGAGGGTCATGCTTCCTACTAGGGTGATACCTGCAGACACCTGTCGGGACAGGTTCGGGGTATATGGTTATGACGGCTTCAATGATTTTTCGGTTTTCAGCGGAGTGAGCGAGAATATGCTGTCACGCCCTAGGGAACGGATTTTCCATAATGATGTCAAATTTGGGAAGCGTGTTCTTTTTGTAGAGTGTTATCCCGCAATGGACTTTGGGTGCTTTGTGCCAAACGAGGACACGGCGGCGGTGCTTTACTCACCTTATCACAGTGCGACGGCTTGCACTGACGTTTCAGAAGGTAAAAACTATGCACTGACGGAATTTATCAAGCGGTGCATAACAAAGAACATCATGGTGTATATTTGCGGTCTGAAAAGAAAAGTGCCTATATACTCCACTGTGGCGGAGATAATAAAAGCAGGCAGCATACCAATATACACCACCTCAGCGGTGGCGGCTTATATGAAGCTTCTGCTTGCTTACAATCAGGAGGAAATGCCTGTGAAAGAGGTCATGGGGAAAGACCTTTTCTTTGAGGAGGTAAAATTCTGATAAACATTGTTTCAGTTATTGACAAAATGCTGAGCTTGTGATAAAATCAAAGTATATTAAAATAGTATATTTAGAAAAAATTACAACGGAGGTAATAAAAATGGCAGACACAAAAATTTCAGACTCAGTTATTTATATTGGTGCAGACGATCATGACATTGACCTTTTTGAGAGCCAATATGTTGTGCCAAACGGCGTTTCGTACAACTCTTATGTTATCATTGACGAGAAGATAGCGGTAATGGACACTGCTGACCCTAGGGTAACGGACGTTTGGTTTGACAATCTTGAAAAGGCTTTGGGTGGCAGAAAGCCTGATTATCTTGTTGTTCAGCACATGGAGCCTGACCATGCAGGAAACATCAAAAAGCTTGCGGAGAAATATCCTGAAATGAAGATAGTGGGAAACGCAAAGACTTTCCCTATGATGAAGCAGTTTTTCACCATTGACGGACTTGACGATAGGTCTGTTGTGGTAAAAGAGGGGGACACGCTTTCTCTTGGAAGCCACACACTTCAGTTCGTAATGGCGCCTATGGTACACTGGCCTGAGGTAATGGTGACTTACGAGCAGACCGAAAAGCTTTTGTTCTCTGCTGACGGTTTCGGAAAGTTCGGCGCACTTGATGTTGAGGAGGACTGGGCTTGCGAGGCTAGAAGATACTATTTCAACATTGTGGGCAAATACGGCGCACAGGTACAGTCGCTTCTTAAAAAGGCGTCGGCACTGGACATAAAGATGATACTGCCTTTACATGGTCCTATACTCAAAGAAGATCTTGGTTACTATCTTGGACTTTACAACACATGGTCAAGCTATCAGCCTGAGAGCAAGGGCGTATTCGTAGCGTATGCGTCGATACACGGAAACACTGCAAAGGCGGCTGAAAAGCTTGGTGAGATGCTGAAAGAAAAGGGTGCTGAGAAGGTAGTTATCAGCGATCTTTCAAGAAGCGACATGGCAGAAAATATTGAGGACGCTTTCAGATATGACAGAATCGTACTTATGGCAAGCAGTTATGACGGTGGTGTGTTCCCTGTTATGGAGGACTTCCTTATGCACCTGAAGTCAAAGAACTATCAGAACAGAAAGATAGGTCTTGTAGAGAACGGTTCATGGGCGCCTACTGCGGCAAGAGTTATGAAGGGCTATGTGGAAAACTTCAAGAATGTTACCATTGCTGAGCCTGTTGTGACTATCCGCTCTACGCTTAATGAGGCTTCGGAAAAGGCTTTGGGCGAGTTGGCTGAGGTCATGGCTAAGGGTGAATAAATTTCGCTCAGTCAGATAAATCAGACACAAAAAAATGCGGGCGGCCAGAGGTCGCCCACACAGATATGAAAAAGGCAGGACGTTTTGTCCTGCCTTTTGTGTTATATCACATTGCCGTCTGTGGTGATTATTCTTACTGCCACGGGGATATTTTTGCCGCTGTCGGTGACTGCTTTTCTTACTGCGTGTTCTATTCCGCCACAGCATGGAACTTCCATTCGGGCTACTGTTATGCTGCGGATATTGTTTCTTTTCACTATCTCGCCAAGCTTTTCGGAGTAGTCTGTGGCGTCAAGCTTCGGACAGCCTATGACGGTTATTTTGCCTGTCATGAAATCGGAATGGAAGCTTCCGCAGGCATAGGCTGTGCAATCTGCAGCGACAAGCAGGTCTGCGCCGTCAAAGTATGGTGCGTTCACAGGTACAAGCTTTATTTGCACAGGCCACTGCATAAGCTGTGACGGAGTTTTTGCTGACGGGGTATCTACCGGGGCTGGCTTTTTGGCAAATGTTTTCATCATTGAGCCCGGACAGCCATGGAAAACAGGCTTGCCAAGGCGTTTTTTGTTTTCTTCCACTGCCTTTTCGTCATATGCGGCAGCTTCTCGCTCAACAAAGGATATGGCATTCGTTGGGCAGGCTGGAAGACAATCTCCAAGACCATCGCAATAATCGTCACGCATAAGCTTTGCTTTGCCGTTCACCATGCCTATTGCGCCTTCGTGGCAGGCTTTAGCACAAGCACCACAGCCGTTGCACTTTTCTTCGTCTATTTGTATTACTCGTCTTATCATATGGTTACCTCCGTATTTTTATTTATATCTTTCGTTTCGGCATAAAGCTCTTGACTTTATGCTATGATTATAATATAATCTTATCGCAAAGTCTGTTGTAATTACAACAAAAGCATAAAATTATTTCGTAAAAATGAGGAAGATAAAATGGATAATAAATACATCAAGATAATAAAAAACACTCCCCTTTTTGAGAGCATGAGCGACGAGGAGATAGCTCAGTTTCTCAGACCTGACGGCAGTGGCATAAAAAGCTTTCGCAAGGAAAGCTATATTTTTCACGCAGGAGACAAGACCGCTTATTTCGGCATACTTCTGGAGGGCAAGGCGCTTATCGAACGTGACGAGCTTTGGGGCGGCAGGAGCATAATCGCTCCTTTGGAGGCAGGACAGCTTTTCGGAGAGGTCTATGCCTGCACAGGTGAACCGCTTGGGGTGAGCGTATGTGCAAAGGAGCAATGCACAGTGCTGTTTTTATCCCCTGAGTCTATTATAAAGGAAAGTTCGACGCTGACGGCTAGGCTTCTAAAGATAACGGCTATGAAAAATCTCAGGCTCAACGAAAAGATACAAGTGATAACCCCCAGGACTATCAGAGAGCGTGTTATGGCTTATCTTTCTTCGCTTGCAAAGAAAAGCGGATCGCACATTGTCACGACAAATTTCGACCGTCAACAGCTTGCAGATTTTCTCTGCGTTGACCGCAGTGCGCTGTCAACAGAGCTTGGAAAAATGCACCGTGAGGGGCTGATAGATCTAAATGGTCGGGAGTTTATACTGCCTGAAAACTGCTCTCGTGGAACGTGATTTGTTAATTTATATGTAAATAATAAGTCATTTAACCATATTCATTTTTTCTGCTCTTTTTAAAGAAAAAATGCATATTTTATATTGACACAACCTGCTTTGTGTTGTATAATATATATAGTGCCGCCGTGACGGTTCATAATTACTTAAACGTTTATTGCGGAAATGTATTTATTTACAAATGGTCACGGTATTGGGAAATTGATTGAAAGGATTGATTGCTTTGGCAAAGAAGAATGAAAGCATAAGCGACAAGATCGTTCGTTTGTATAAGGAGGGTTACTCCATTCCTGAGATAGCAAAAGAAATGGAGATGCCTAAGGATAATGTTCCGAGAATACTTGAAAAGCACTTCCCTGACTATGCAAGCTTTGAACAGCCTGTAAGAGAAGGTGCTGATGAAAACGGCAACGGAAAAAAGAGCGTTTTCAATATGTCTGTAAGCGAGCTTTTCGGAAAGAAGAACAAAAAGCAGGAGAATGTTGAGCCTGCAAGGGTAACTGTAAATCTGGCTATGGACGATGACGGATTTGTTGATCACAGTGTTGCGGCTATCGCCTCAATGCTTCAGAAAGGCAGAAGCGTAAACGATATCGCAGGATTCTTTAATAAAGATCCTGAGGATATCAAGGCTGTTCAGGGCTGCATGGACGAGCATTTCAAAAGAATGAATACATACAAGGGTCCAAAGGTCGACCCTGCGTCTGAGCCTAAGGAAGAGCCTGTTCAGAACATAACTGATCCGTTGGCGGCAAGCCTTGCAAGCGGAATTGCAAAGAGAAAGAGCAATATGTATGCAACAGGTATCGAAACACCTGCAAAGGCTGAACCTGCTTCCGCTCCTGTTCCTCCTGAGGACAATAGCGTTCACCTTGTTACTCCTGAGGCTCTCAAAGAGGCTGAGGAAAAAGCTAAGGCAGAGGAAAATGCAAAGGCTGAAGCTGCTGTGGCTGAGGAAGTTCCTACAATGGACGAGGTCGAGATGCCGTCCATCGAGCCTATAAGCCTCGATGACACAATGGTGGTTTCACCTGCCCCTGAGTCTACTATGCCATCTATAGAAGACGAGATAGCTGAAAAGAAAGCTGCGGAAGCTGAAAATACAAATAATAATGAGGAGGGCGAGAATATGGGTATGAGTCCAATGGAAAAAATGCGTATGTTTGCGCAGGAGCAGATCGAGATGAACAACAAGAAGATCGACGAGCTTAAGGCAAGCATTGCTGAAACTGAGGCAAAGTCTTTGGATCTCGGTAAGCAGGCAAGCGATATCTATGAGGAGATCGTTAAGCTTCAGGAAAAGGCTAAGGCACTTAACGCCGAGAAGGAGCAGGTTGATATTCAGATCAGTCAGGTAAACGCTGAGATCGAAGGCATCAGAAAAGAAAACAACGAATTCAAGAGCTATATGTAATAGCATCTTATTCAAATCATATAAGGCAGGAGGCTTCGGTTTCCTGCCTTTTTTATTTGCGAGGAATGAAGTGGAAAATAGCACAGATGATAAACAAAAGAAGCAGGACGTCGCTCCCCTACAGGTGGTGGCAGGCTGATGTTTTTTGACTAAAGTCAAACTTTTTTACCTGAAAGTATTGAAAAATAACGGCAAATATGGTACAATGCTTTTATAAACCTTGAAAGGATATTTTATATGAGCAATATACTTATTCTGGCATTCCTGTTCTTTGCAGGGTGTCTGATAGGCTGGGGGATAGAAGTTATTTTCAGACGGTTTGAGCCTAGCAACAAAGCAAGAAAATGGATAAACCCTGGCTTTCTTATTGGTCCTTATCTGCCTTTATACGGCTTCGGGCTTTGCACCCTTTATCTGCTGGCGGGACTTGAAAAATTTATACACACTGACAACACGGCTTTGCAGAAGTTTATACTTTTTTTGCTTATGGCTATTGCAATGACAGTGATAGAGCTTATTGCAGGCGAGATATTCATTGTGAAAATGCACGTCAAGCTGTGGGACTACACTGGAAACAAATTCAACTATAAAGGCATAATATGTCCGTTGTATTCGCTCATATGGGCAGCACTGGGCGCAGTCTATTATTTCTTTATACACCCATACATTCTTGACGCACTCAACTGGCTTGCGAATAATTTGGCGTTCTCGTTCTTTATTGGATTTTTCTATGGTGTTTTTGCTATCGACCTATTCTATTCCCTGAAGCTGGCAGAGAAGATAAAGACTTTTGCGGAAGAGAACGATATGGTCATCAGATACGAAGAGTTCAAACGGCACATCAGGGAAAGTTCAGAGGAGAGAAAAGAGAAATACAGATTTATGCTTTCCATGGGCTCAGGTGCAAGGCTTGGCGAGCATTTGAAAAAGTATCGTGACAAACAGCGTGAGGAGCAACGTGGATACAGGCTCAATGACTTTATATCAAAAATAAAAAAGTCGGATACATGAAAATTAACAAAATAACCATTGACAAAACATCAGCATGGTGATATACTGATTTTATATGTAAAAAACGTTGACGAAGACAGTAGGCTTTATGCAAAAATCTCAGCGAGCCGCCGACAGTGAGAGGGCGGTATGATTAGCTTCAGGCTGAATATCACTTCCGAGTTGCAGGCTGAAAATCAGTATGATAAGTAAGCTTCGCCGCTTTTCCTGCGTTAAAGGGAACGCATATGTCAGTATGCTGAAAAGGTGGTTTGCGAATGGCTTTACAGCTTTCGTCCTGTTTCAGGGCGGAAGCCTTTTTTATTGCATTTTATCTTTATGCGTAACTGATCGTTTATTACAAAATCAGAAAGGATTGATCTTCGTGTACAAAAAGGTTGACACCAATCTGAACTTCGTTCAGAGAGAAAAAGAAGTGGAAAAGTTCTGGGACGATAACAATATCTTTGAAAAAAGTATTGACAGCCGTAAAAAGGGCGAGTCCTATGTTTTCTATGACGGACCTCCAACGGCTAACGGCAAGCCGCATATCGGTCACGTTCTCACTCGTGCTATCAAGGATATGATACCAAGATACCGTGCTATGAAGGGCTATCAGGTACCTCGTAAAGCTGGCTGGGACACACATGGTCTGCCTGTTGAGCTTGAGGTAGAGAAAATGCTGGGGCTTGACGGCAAGGAGCAGATCGAGGAATACGGTCTTGAGCCGTTCATCAAGAAGTGTAAAGAGTCTGTATGGAAATACAAGGGTATGTGGGAGGACTTCTCAGGCACTGTTGGCTTCTGGGCTGACATGGAACACCCTTATGTTACCTATGACAACAACTTTATAGAGTCTGAATGGTGGGCTTTGAAGCAGATATACGAAAAGGGCTTGCTTTACAAGGGCTTCAAGATAGTTCCTTACTGCCCACGCTGCGGCACACCGCTTTCTTCTCACGAAGTTGCTCAGGGCTACAAGACAGTTAAAGAGCGTTCTGCTATCGTTCGTTTCAAGCTTGTTGGCAAGGATGAATACTTCCTTGCATGGACGACAACTCCTTGGACGCTCCCTTCAAACGTTGCCCTTTGCGTAAACCCAGATGAAACTTACTGCAAGGTAGAAGCCGCTGACGGCTACACTTACATTCTTGCCGAAGCACTTCTTGACACTGTTCTCGGCAAGCTTGCAACTGAGGACAAGCCTGCATACAAGGTGCTTGAAACTTACAAAGGCAAGGATCTTGAATATATAGAATACGAGCCGCTTTATGAGTGCGCAGGCGAAAGCGCAAAGAAGCAGGGCAAAAAGGGTCACTTTGTTACCTGTGACAGCTATGTAACTATGTCAGACGGTACAGGTATCGTTCATATTGCGCCTGCTTTCGGCGAGGACGACTCTAAGGTCGGAAAGAAGTATGATCTGCCTTTCGTTCAGTTCGTTGACGGCAAGGGCGACATGACTGCTGAAACTCCATATGCCGGAATGTTCGTAAAGGACGCTGACCCTGAGGTACTCAAAGACCTTGACAAGTCGGGCAAGCTTTTTGCCGCTCCTAAGTTCGAGCATGATTATCCGCACTGTTGGAGATGCGGCTCACCTCTTATCTACTATGCAAGAGATACTTGGTTCATCAAAATGACAGATGTCAAGGACAGACTTATCGCAAACAATGACACTATCAACTGGATTCCTGAGAGCATTGGTAAGGGACGTTTCGGTGACTGGCTGAAAAACGTTCAGGATTGGGGCATTTCAAGAAACAGATATTGGGGTACTCCGCTGAACATTTGGGAGTGCGAGTGCGGTCACAGACACTCTATCGGCTCTATCGAAGAGCTTAAGTCAATGTCAGACAACTGCCCTGATGATATCGAGCTTCACAGACCATACATCGACGCTGTAACTATCAAATGTCCTAAGTGCGGAAAACAGATGCACCGTGTATCAGAGGTAATAGACTGCTGGTTCGACTCAGGCTCGATGCCTTTTGCACAGCACCACTATCCATTTGAGAACAAGGAGCTTTTCGAGTCACAGTTCCCTGCTGACTTCATTTCAGAAGCTGTTGACCAGACAAGAGGTTGGTTCTATTCACTGCTTGCTATCTCAACGCTTATATTTGACAAGGCTCCATACAAGAACGTTATCGTACTTGGACTTGTTCAGGACGAGAACGGTCAGAAGATGTCAAAGTCAAAGGGCAACGCTGTTGATCCATTCGAGGCATTGGCTAAATACGGCGCAGACGCTATCAGGTGGTATTTCTACACCAATTCTGCTCCATGGCTTCCTAACAAGTTCCATGACAAGGGAGTAACAGAGGGTCAGAGAAAGTTCATGGGCACGCTTTGGAACACATATGCGTTCTATGTGCTTTATGCTGAGATAGACCAGTTCGACCCTACAAAGCATGAGATAGAATATGACAAGCTTTCCGTTATGGACAAGTGGCTGCTTTCAAAGATGAACTCTATGATAAAGGCTGCTGACGACAACCTTAACAACTACAGGATACCTGAGGCTGCAAAGGCTATGCAGGAGTTTGTTGACGATCTTTCCAACTGGTATGTAAGAAGAGGCAGAGAGAGATACTGGGCTCAGGGTATGTCACAGGACAAGATAAACGCTTACATGACTCTTTACACTGCTATCGTTACGCTCTGCAAGTGTGCAGCACCTATGGTGCCTTTCATCACTGAGGAGATCTATCAGAATCTCGTTAGAAGCGTTGACAAGGACGCTCCTGAGAGTATCCACCTTTGCGATTATCCTGTTTGCGACGAGAACATGATAGACGAAAAGCTTGAAGCTGACATGGAAGAAGTTCTGGAGATAGTTGTTCTGGGACGTTCTGCAAGAAACGGTGCAAGCCTTAAAAACCGTCAGCCTTTGAGCGTGATGTATGTTGCAGCAGACCACCCACTTGACAGCTACTATATCGACATCATCAGGGACGAGCTTAACCTCAAGGACGTTCAGTTCTCAAATGATGTATCTGCATATATCGACTACAAGTTCAAGCCACAGCTCAAGACACTTGGTCCAAAGTACGGCAAGCAGCTTGGTGAGATAAGAACACAGCTTTCGCAGCTTGACGGACACAAGGCTATGGGCGAACTGAACGAAACTGGCAGCCTGAAACTCACGCTTTCAAACGGTGAGATAGCACTTGACAAGGATGATGTTCTCATCGAGTCTGAGCAGAAAGAGGGCTTCTACACCCTTTCTGAAAACGGTGTAACTGTAGCTATCAGCACTGTTCTCACTCCTGAGCTTATTGAAGAGGGCTTTGTAAGAGAAGTTATCAGCAAGGTTCAGACAATGAGAAAGGATTCGGGCTTTGAGGTAATGGATCACATCACTGTTTCTGTAAGCGGCAGCGAAAAGGTTATGGCTGTTGTTGACAAGAACAGAGAGGCTATTTCTCATGACGTTCTTGCAGACGATATCGTTCTTGGCGAAAATGTCGGCAACGAAAAGGATTGGGATATCAACGGCGAAAAGGTTTCTATCGGCGTAAAGAAGAACTAATTCTGAGATATAAAAAATCAAGCAGGACAGCTTTCGGGCTGTCCTGCCTTTTTTGTTTTGGGTTATAAGCCATTCACAGCTCCCCCTACATAAAACACAAAAATGGCGAGGTGAAAGACCTCGCCATTGATTTTTTATATTACTTTCTTGCTTCCAGAGCGGAGATAGATTCCATTATCTTTGACATCTTCTCCTCTGCCTTTGCAAGCTTTGCCTTTTCGGCTTCGATAAGCTGTGCAGGGGCTTTTGCAAGGAAGCCCTGATTGCTGAGCTTCTTGCTAAGGAAGTCTATATCCTTCTGTGCATTCTTTCTGTCCTTATCAAGACGTGCAAGCTCCTTGTCAACGTCTATGATATCGGCAAGCGGAATGAAAAATCTTGCACTGTCTGTAACAGCGGCGGCGCAATCCTTTTCCTCGCACTTATCTGTAATGATGACCTCAGATGCAGAAGCAAGTCTTTCAAAGAACATTACGCCCTGTGAGAACACCTCAGGCTGTGCAGTTTCAATATAAAGCTTTGCCTTTACAGACGGCGGAACGTTCATTTCACCACGGCAGTTTCTTATGCTCTTTATGCCTGCGATTATCTTCTCAAATGTTGCTTCTTCATCGGCAAATTCAAGCTTTTCGTCATATACAGGATAATCCTGAACCATGATAGCTGTGCCGTCATTTACGAGAGCCTGCCAGATCTCCTCGGTGATATAAGGCATGAATGGATGGAGCATTTTAAGCATACCCTTCATTACCCACACGAGAACAGCCTGTGCGGTAGCCTCTGTTTCACCGCCTGCGGCTATTCTTGGCTTTGTAAGTTCGATATACCAATCGCAATAGATATCCCAGATAAAGTCATAAAGCTTTGAAACTGCTACACCAAGCTCGAACTTATCAAGATTATCGTTTACTTCCTTTGCAAGAGTATTGAACTTTGATATTACCCACTTATCCTCAACATTGAGGTTTTCAGGGAGCTTATCAGCCTTGAAATCGTCAGGAAGATTCATCATGATAAATCTTGCGGCGTTCCATATCTTATTGGCAAAGTTTCTTGAGGATTTTACCTTATCCTCGATAAATCTCATATCGTTTCCAGGTGCGTTGCCTGTTGCGAGCATAAATCTCAGGGCATCTGCGCCGTACTGGTCGATGATAACAAGCGGGTCGATACCGTTGCCGAGAGATTTGGACATCTTTCTGCCCTGTGAATCTCTAACAAGACCATGGATAAGAACAGTATCAAAAGGCTTCTGCTTCATGTTCTCCATGCCTGCAACTATCATTCTGGATACCCAGAAAGGAATGATATCATAGCCTGTTACGAGAGTGTTTGTTGGATAGAAATACTCAAGCTCCTCTGTCTTGTCAGGCCAGCCGAGCGTTGAGAACGGCCACAGTGCTGATGAGAACCATGTATCGAGTGTGTCAGGGTCCTGACGCATTTCCTTGCCGCACTTAGGGCAACAAGCGTGGTCTTCCTTTGTTACCACAGTTTCACCGCAATCGTCACAATAAAATGCCGGTATCTGATGACCCCACCAAAGCTGACGTGAGATACACCAATCTCTGATATCGTTCATCCAGTTAAGGTAGTTCTTTTCAAATCTTTCAGGAACAAACTTGATAGAGCCGCCCTCAACAGCCTTTATTGCAGGCTTTGCAAGCTCGTCCATTTTAACGAACCACTGGAGGGATACCCTTGGCTCGACTGTTGTTCCGCAGCGGTAGCAAGTACCTACGTTATGCTCGTGGTCTTCAACATAAGCAAGGAAACCGCCCTTTTCAAGATCTTCGACTATCTTCTTTCTTGCCTCGTATCTATCCATGCCTGCATACTCAGGATAATCGTCAACTATCTTTGCGTCCTCAGTAAGAACGTTGATAACAGGCAGGTTATGTCTTTTACCGACTTCAAAGTCGTTAGGGTCATGGGCAGGAGTTATCTTTACAACGCCTGTACCAAACTCCATATCAACATAGCTGTCGGCAACAACAGGTATCTCTCTGCCAACAAGCGGCAGTGTGAGAGTCTTACCTACGATATCCTTATATCTTTCGTCCTTTGGATTTACTGCAACGGCAGTATCGCCGAGAAGTGTTTCAGGACGTGTTGTAGCGAGCTCTACATATCCGCTTCCGTCTGTAAGAGGATATTTCAGATGCCAGAAGTGACCAGCCTGATCTTCATACTCAACCTCTGCGTTTGAGATAGATGTACGGCAATGCGGGCACCAGTTGATTATTCTTTCGCCTCTATAGATAAGTCCCTTATTATAGTAGTTTATGAAAACTTCCTTTACAGCCTTTGAACAGCCCTCGTCCATTGTGAAACGCTCTCTGTCCCAATCGCAGGAAGAGCCGAGCTTTTTGAGCTGCTCAACTATTCTGCCGCCGTATTTCTTTTTCCAATCCCATGCTCTTTCAAGAAAACCGTCCCTGCCGATATCGTCCTTTGTAAGACCCTCTTTACGCATAGCTTCAACTATCTTTGCTTCTGTTGCGATAGAAGCGTGGTCTGTACCAGGTATCCACTCTGCGGCATATCCGCTCATTCTCTTCCAGCGGATAAGTATATCCTGCAAAGTTTCATCAAGGGCATGACCCATATGGAGCTGTCCTGTGATGTTCGGTGGTGGGATAACTATACAGTATGGCTCTTTCTTGGAATCAGGCTCAGCGTGGAAAAATCCGCCGTCAAGCCAATATTTGTAGATCTTATCTTCTACCTTATTAGGCTCATAAAGCTTTGAAAGCTCTTTTTTCATTATAAAACAATTCCTTTCGCAAATATTTTTCTATCACAGTATCGTGGCAAGACCAAGAGGTGTTGCCTTTTTGCCGTCAGACTCGTGTCTTGGGCTGTCTGCGAAACGGAACTGTGAATTTCATTTGAAAGCTGAATTTGAGATCACACATTATATTCTTTCCTTTCCGCATGATATGGCATTACTGCACCTATTATAATATTATCTCACTTTTGCACCGAATTGTCAAGGGCTGATGACGGTATGGAACGAAAAAAGCAGAACAGCTTGAAACTGCTCTGCTGAGAGTGTTGAAAAAGACTTAAACAAGCGGGACGTCTAGGGCGCCGTCCCCTACAACTTGCATAAAAACGAATTTACGCTTACAGCTTGAAATGAACGGGCATACCGTTTTTCATTGCTATTTTTACCTCGCCTTGGATAAGTGGCAGGAAGTATCTTACGGCTTCCGGATTTACGTCATTGCCGTCCTCGCTTAACCACTGGGCAGGGAAGAATTTTTCCTTATTTGCAGCATCATGGGCGTCAACGCTGTCAACGGTCACAACATAAGGCACGTCGCTGATACGCTTGAATATCATCATTTTACCTGTTTTCCCTGCAAGAGCCGCTTTTACGCCTGCTGAGCCTATTTCCTCGGCTTCGTCTATATCCGTCTTTGAGCAGATATGAGAAGAACATCTCTGCATAACGTTAAGCTCAATAGAACGGACTTTACAGCCGATATTCTCTTTAACGAGCTGTTCAAGGGTCTTTCCTATGCCAGAGAGATACTCGTGACCGAAATTATCCACAACTCTCGGCTTATTTTCCTCGCCCTTAAGCTTTACGCCCTCGGAAACTGCGATGATAACGGCTTTGTGCTTTGCCATTTGATTTCTTATGTCCTCCAGGAACTTTTCGGCGGTAAAGTTATTTTCAGGGAGATAGATAAGGTGAGGGGCTATCTCGTCATTTGCTCTGAGTACGCAGGTGGAAGCTGTAAGCCAGCCAGCGTGTCTGCCCATTATCTCAACGATAGTGACGGACTCGATAGAATAAACCGAGCTGTCACGGATTATCTCCTGAACCGTTGCGGCAACATACTTTGCGGCAGAGCCGAAGCCTGGTGTATGGTCTGTTACAGGCAGGTCGTTATCTATAGTCTTTGGTATGCCTATAACTCTTATCTTTGAATTTCTTGCCGCAAGATAATCGGAAAGCTTTGCCACGGTATCCATAGAATCGTTTCCTCCGATATAAAAGAAAGCTTCTATCCTATGCTTTTCAAGGCAATTCAAGATACGCTCATATGTTTCACCGCCCTCTTCAACATCAGGAAGTTTATAACGGCATGAGCCGAGAACTGTTGACGGGGTCTGTCTTAGAAGCTCCATATCCTCGTTTGTTTTTATAACAAGCTTAAGATCTATGAGCTGGTCGTTTATGATACCCTCGATACCATTGAGCGAGCCGAAAACGGCGTCTATCTGTGGTGTTTTCACAGCCTGTTTGAAAACTCCCACCAATGAAGCGTTGATAGCGCAGGTAGGTCCTCCTGATTGTGCAACGGCAATATTCATTATCATCAATCTCCTTACAGCTTACTGAGAATATTAAAATTCTCATATTTGTTATTATTATAGCATATTATATATACAAATAAAAGGGTTATGAAAATTTATTAACATATTTTTTCCCTTTGTAACAAAACAAGCCTTCAATAAAACGTTATATCTATCCACTTTGATAATTTTCACATCTATTACATAAAAACGCCTCCCGATTTACACCATATTGTTATAAAGTAAATGTAAATCGTAACCGAATTTTAATTGACAGAACAGTTTATATTTTGTATAATTAAAGATATAGACACGAAATGTGTCGAACTCTAGTCAATGAACCGAAAGGAAGAATATAAATAATGCCTGACAACAGAAACAATAAAGGCTACTATCGTCCTGAACAGAATCGCAGACCGCAGGGTCAGAACAGACCTCAGCAGCAGGAAAGCTCCACTTGGCTCACTCCTACTGTAAAGGGAATAATAGCGATACTGCTGACTGTACTTGTGGTAGCCATAGTAATAATGATATTTGCAAAAACTCTTTTTGTGAACACAAACACCACTCCGAAAAAGACCGGTACGATAACTTCTACGGAATACATTCCGCCAAAGACCACCACAACTTCGGAAGAGCCGCAGAAAACATCTAAAAAGTCCAAAAAGACCACTGAGCCTGACGAAGATCCATATGACGGTGATAAGGATGACAACGGTGACGCTGTTGGTGATATCCAGTGCATAAGTGCAGTTTATCTCCACCCACAGCCTACATCGAGCAGTGAAAATCTTCTCACTATCCCATCGGGTGCGACCTGCAAATACTACCGCAACGAAAACGGCTGGTATTATGTTGAATATAATGGCACAAAGGGCTACGCATGGCAGACATTCTTCTCGACGCCACCACAGTAATGTGTTTTACGATTTCTTAAATAACGCAGAACGTGCAGCATGGAAATATGCTGCACGTTCTGTTTATATACGCAAAAAAGCGGAGGTGTTGTCCTCCGCTTGATGTAGCTTATCATACAGATAGAACGTGTTAAATAGCGGGCGAACGCTGTTCGCCCCTACACACAAATGTTACAATTAGAGTTCTACCTTATAGTCCTCTGAGCCTACACCCTTTACAGTGTAGTAAGCAACGCCCTCTTCAGGCTTGATGTATACTGAAACTGTCTTTGGTGTTCTGTGACCCTTTGCCTTGTAGTCAGCCTTTGCAGCAGCCACTACAGCTTCAACATTTATCTCTCCGCCTGCGAACTGAACGAATACCTCGTCCTTTATCTCAGCCTCAACTGCTTTCTTTACAGTTTCCTTCTTTGCCTTTGTTGCCTTTGCTGCGGTCTTTACTGCCTTTTCTGCCGTCTTGACAGCTTTCTTTGCTGTTTCCTTTACTGCTGCGCCTGTCTTTTCAGCGGCAGACTTTACCTCAGCCTTGACTTCCTTTACAGCTTCTTCTGCCTTCTTGTCAGCGGTGATCTTCTTTTCAGCCATTGTAAAACCTCTCCTTTAAAAGTGTTACTAATTACTTATCCACAGCCTCTTTAAGAGCCTTGCCTGCCTTGAATGCAGGAACCTTCTTTGCAGGAACATGGATAGGCTTCTTTGTTGCAGGATTGATAGAATCCTTAGCTGCACGATCTCTTACCTCAAATGCACCAAAACCTACGATAGATACCTTTTCGCCCTTTACAAGTGCCTCTGTGATAGTTTCTGTTACAGCCGCAAGTGCCTGCTCTGCTTCCTTTTTAGAATAGCCGCCCTTTTCTGCTATTGCGGATATCAGATCATTTTTTGTCATTTTGAATCTACCTCCGTTATAATTTTTTACATTGTTTTTATGCTGTTATTATAACGTATTTGACCCCTATTGTCAATTAATTTGCCCGATTTTGCGTGCTTTCTTGCAATCTTTGTAGCTTTACATAAAAAAGAGGCATAGTCGCCGCTTGATTTTTGTACTTATTCACACGTTGGAAATAGTATTTATAATTTAGCCATAATTAACTTTCGACCAGCATCATTATTTTTTTATAAACGCCTATTTTTCGCACTTTGTAAAAATTACCCACAAAATATTCTTACATATATTTCATTTCAAAGTTCATTAAATATTTACATTCTTTTATATATTCTCTCATGCAACATAATTCATTTTTTCAATCCGTATTTTTCATAAAAAGCCTCAACATCGCTGTCGCTTTTCACAAGCTCGGGATACATTAACTCACGAGTGTTGCGGTTATAAAATCCGATAGTTTTCTCGCCTGTACAGGTGCTTGACATTATTTTTATCTCCATTCCCCTGCACTCCTCAGGGACGGGCTTGACAGTTTTCTTTTTGAAAATTCCCATGGAAGCTCCCCCTAATATTTTTTCAAACGTCTTATATAAGCGAAAGTGTAGTCCTCGCCTTTATCACGAAGCATTGTAAGAAGCTTCTCCAAAAGGTCTGATGTTTCAGGGTGGATGGCTCTTGTCTTTTTTGCTCTTAAAAAGTACGCAAGAGGTGCACCGTCGTCGTATTTGTCTTTCATATATATCTTGCTTGCGGCAACTCTGTCGCAGAACATTTCTTTCACATATTTAAGGGGCATTTTCACAGGGGTCATCAACTTAGTCCGCAGGTCATAGTCCGTCCAATATTCAAAGTGATGCTTATTTCTTCCCTTGTGATGCATCCAGCCGTAAGAAAATCCGTATTCTTCACGCTCTGCTTCATGGGGCGAACGTGTGCCTTGATAATATTTACAGCCCTTGAGAAACTCCTCCGGGGAATATTTTGAAAGGTCATGCCTCAGACCCTGCCACAAAATGCCTGCCTTATAGCAGTTTTTTATCACTCCGTGGCGATGTCTTGTAATGGTCTTGAAATGCTCCCATGCCTTTATCAAAACGCTCATCTCCTCTGCATTTCATCTTGTGACCTTATTATACTACTTTTGCGTTATTATTTCAACAGCCTGCGGTCATTTTCTGCTGCCGCAGATATCAAGCAGGGGACACTCGCTACAGCGTTCTCCCCTTGCCTTGCAGTATTCACGTCCGAACAGTACAAGGCGGTGACAGAAATCAGAGGATCTCTCAGGGGGAAGTATCTTTCTCAGATCCTCTTCCACCTTTGCAGGCTCTTTATTTTTTGTAAGCCCAAGTCTGCCGCATATCCTTATGCAGTGGGTATCAGTTACCACCGCAGGCTTATGAAAAACATCTCCCATAACAAGATTTGCCGTCTTTCTGCCTATGCCTGCAAGGGTAGTGAGCTTTTCTATGGTATCAGGTATCTCACCGCCGAAATTATCCATTATCTGTCTGCACATTGCTACGATAGAGCGAGCTTTTGTTTTATACAGACCGCATGGGCGTATTATCTCCTCGATATCTGCAACATCTGCGTTAGCAAAATCCTCAATAGTCTTATATTTTGCAAAAAGCTCTTTCGTGACGATATTCACCCTTGCGTCTGTACACTGTGCAGAAAGCCTGCCTGCTATCATAAGCTCGTGGGGCTTTTTATAGTCAAGGGAGCATATGCCCTCGGGGTAGACCTGCTCCAGCCTTTCCACTATCATTTGTGCACGTTCTTTCTTTGTCATCGATACTGCTCCTTTGTTTATAAGTGCTTTATTACTTTATATTGTACACTTTTTTGCAAGATTCGTCAACCAAAATTTCATATCAGGGACGATATTTCAGCGGTTTTGTGCGTTATATCGGCATAAAAATGCGTTTTGTCATTTTTGCGAGCTGAAACAGCTTTGGTCACAGTGCAATGATTTGTCGACATTTCACGGAAATTTTACACGAATTATGAATTTATAATCGTGATTTTACTTCACATTTCAAAAAAAGGCTATGATTTTTATACAATTTCAATAAAATTATGAAATTTTGCATTTTACTACTTGCAAATTGCAAAATAGTGTGCTATAATAAGTAGGTGATGTGCGGAATGAGTAAAAAAAGCCGTGCACAAATTATAATTTATAAGATGGGAGTTTTAATAATGGCTTTGAACAATGCGTATCTTGAAAGCGTTTATGAGAAGGTTGAGAAGAGAAATCCCGGCGAAAAGGAATTCCTCCAGGCAGTATATGAGGTACTGGAAAGCCTCATTCCTGTTGTAGAAAAGAGACCTGACCTTGTTGAGGCAGGTATAATCGACAGAATAGTTGAGCCAGAAAGACAGATCATTTTCCGTGTTCCTTGGGTAGATGACAATGGCAAGGTACAGGTAAACAGAGGTTTCAGAGTTCAGTTCAATTCTGCTATAGGACCATACAAGGGCGGTATCAGACTTCACCCTTCAGTATGTGCATCAGTAATCAAGTTCCTCGGCTTCGAGCAGATCTTCAAGAACAGCCTTACAGGTCTTCCTATCGGCGGCGGTAAGGGTGGTTCAGACTTCGATCCTAAGGGCAAGTCTGACGGAGAAGTTATGAGATTCTGCCAGAGCTTCATGACAGAGCTTTGCAAGCACATCGGTGCTGACACAGACGTTCCAGCAGGCGATATCGGTACAGGTGCAAGAGAGATCGGCTATATGTTCGGTCAGTACAAGAGAATCAGAAACGAGTTCACAGGCGTTCTTACAGGTAAGGGTCTTTCATACGGCGGATCACTTGCAAGAACAGAGGCTACTGGTTATGGTCTTTGCTACTACACATCTGAGATGATCAAGTGCATGAAGAATGAAACATTCGCAGGCAAGACAGTTGTTATCTCTGGTTCTGGTAACGTTGCTATCTACGCTACAGAGAAGGCTACAGAGCTGGGCGGCAAGGTAGTTGCACTTTCTGACTCTAACGGTTATGTATACGATCCAAACGGCATCAACCTCGATGTTGTTAAGCAGATCAAGGAAGTTGAGAGAGGCAGAATCAAGGAGTATGTAAACAGAGTACAGGGTGCTGAGTACCACGAGGGCTGCAGCGGCATTTGGACTATCAAGTGCGACATCGCTCTCCCATGCGCTACACAGAACGAGGTCAACGAAGAGTCAGCTAAGGCTCTCGTAGCTAACGGTGTATTTGCTGTTGCTGAGGGTGCTAATATGCCTTCAACACCAGAGGCTATCGCTGTATTCCAGAATGCAGGCGTTCTCTTTGGACCAGCAAAGGCTGCTAACGCAGGCGGCGTTGCTACATCAGCTCTTGAGATGTCACAGAACAGCGAGAGACTTTCTTGGACATTCGAGGAAGTTGACGCTAAGCTCAAGAACATCATGACAAACATCTTCCACAACTCATACAATGCAGCTAAGGAGTACGGTCTTGAAGGCAACCTCGTTGCAGGTGCTAACATCGCAGGTTTCCTGAAGGTCGCTGACGCCATGAAGTGGCAGGGTATCGCTTACTAATATAAGCGTATAAACAAAGCTATATACGAAGCGGACAGTCAACTGACTGTCCGCTTTTTTATATCATATATGATGCGGCAAAAATAGAATATCCCCCTATCAGCGTCTTAGTGTCACGTTGATAGGGGGAACATATTCAATATTTACTTTTTCGTATCTATGTTTATCTTAATATAATCTATTTCATTTTCTATTTCATTTTTATTGTTTGTACCCTTTCTCCTGTTTAAAAAATTCGGATGATATGTCCAGAAAGCAGACTCAACAGAACTATATTTCTTTAATTTATCCGTTATGTTCACGATCAACTTCGATTGGTTTTTAGTGAGCATGGGTTTGTCATCGAAAGAAGTTCCAAGAGCATATTCCATTGTTTTGTAATAATGAGGTCCTGTAAGGAAAATAATAACTGCTGGGTTTATTATCTCTATTTCCCTTTCAAATATTGACGACTTATCATTTAGATATTTTTTATTGAGAACTTTTTCACATTCGTCTTTTAGTTGTTTTGTTTTCCCTTTTGAAATGAGATGTAGCTTATCAATATTAGTCCAGTATATGCTATAATCAGTAAAACCGCAAACAAACCTCCAAAAAGGCGAAGTGACTTTACTGTATGTCTGATTTTTCAAATATTTCTTATAGCCCAATTGCTTCGACATGAATCCGATGCTCCACATCTGATATTCTTTCAGTGATTTACCATAGTCATTCAAACCTCTTGCTTCCTGACCCACGATCATAATGTTTTTCTTTCCCGCACCAAAATTATCACACACACCACCTATAAAAGGTCTGGAAAATGTATAATTCATAGATGATGTCACTTCTAAAGCAACCTTATTATACCAAGACGTAAATGCGTCCAGTAACTCCTCGTTTATCTTTTTTACAGTTTCATTCTCTGCCATACCTACTCCTCCCCATATTTCAAAATAATGTCCCTAGCCACTGATACAACTCTGTCCGCCACGCTTTGAGGCTTGATTATTTTAACAAACTGACTATACTGCATAGTCCAATAAAACAGGGCGTTTTCATTGACCTTTAGTGATATTACGCATTTGTCATTGCTTTCTGACAACACGTTAAAGCCCTTACCAAACCAATCGATTATCTGCCCAATAAGGAAACGATCTATCTCAAGCTCTGCATTCACTGTCTCCCCACTGAACATATAAATATGGTTTTTCATGTATTTTGAAAGGTCAAAGCCATGGCTGTTGCCTGCCGTTTTTCGTATATCCTTCTGCGGCATATCTATCAACTGTATTTCCAGTATTTTATCGACCCGAAAATTTGCGATATTATCATATTTGTCAACATTGCAAATAAGGTAGTACCTGCCGTTTGCGGTCACTGTGTAATATGGATTAATTATATATTTGTCAGTTTTCTTCGGGTGCAGTTTTTTATCTGTTCCATATTCGCAGTATAAAAATTCTATCTGCTTTTTTTCCTCTATTGCCTGATTAAGCAACTCGACAGTATAAAGCACCTGTGCATTTTCTGTATGCCCAATAGTTTCATAATTCACTGAACCTTTAATTCTGTTTTCAGCAAATGAACTTGACTGTTTTTCAATTTTGCTAATAAGTCTCTCCGTTTCTCTACCCGTAACATACCTTGAGAACAGCAAGCCGTCGGAAATAAGCTTTAACTCACTCGGTTCCAATGTGTGATTATAATATATATCGGTGATAATCACATTCACATCATCAACAGATTTCTGCGAACTATTTTTGCGCTCTATTTCTGTATATTCAATATCGAACCCAAACTCGATCAAATTCATAAGATTTCGCTTTACAGTTTTTCTGTCACAGGTAAGTTCAAAATCAGTTTGCAAGTATTCCTGTATATTTTTCTGCGTCAGCCTATGATCAACGTCAGAATGCCGTTTTATTACTTCCAGCGTCATTATAAGATTATTTTTTACAGGCTGTCTGCCCATACTTATCATCTCCTGTCGACGTATTTAACGCCAAATATGATGCGGTATTAGTTACTCATCTTTATTATATTGTACCGAGCTGCGTAGGACAAGTCAATGGATATGAGATGTTTTTCAGAATAAAATCAATGATTTTATAGACATTTACAAATTTGCCAATATGTTTTTGGCTACTATTAAAATCGCAGAAAACTATCACAGCCTTTTCCCATACTATCGTATATTTCTTTACGAAGTTCTCTAAGTTTGGATTCACATTCGGTGATACTGTTAGTGTATGGAGATTTTACTTTAAGTTCATTTGTAATATCATTAATTCGCTTTTGAAGTTCCTTATTCCGCTCTTGTATTTTGTCTGCTATTTTTGCAAATTCTTTTAAAAAATTGATTATTCTTCGCATATTTCCGTTAGCTGATGATCCCATTTCTATATAAAAAGAAACGTCATTTCTGTTCAAGCAGATTGCATATTTTGACTTTTCAAGCATGCTTCCGTCATATTCACGCTTTTTAAACCCTGTAAAAATTTTGTTATATGCCTCTTCAATTTCCCATATTCTGTCCTGATCTGACAGTGTGTTTGCTATACCCTTTTTTTCAAGATCAGATGTTTTTTTGCTGTGTGATATATTAAAGCCCGTGGACTTCCATATCGAGGAAACCCACGGGCTTTGTTGTGCGTTTTTTTACAGCGCTTTTTTATATCATGCCAGACTTATGGGAATATTCCCGTAGGTCTATTTGACCTGATTTTCTTTTATTATCCTGCCACGCTCAAAAGCACAAGCATTCTCAAGCGTTGTGCAGCTTATGGCGGCTAGAGCTTCTTCGGTGAAAAAGCCCTGATGAGAGGTGACGATAACGTTAGGAAAAGACAGAAGCCTTGCGGTCACGGAGCTTTCTAGGATATCCTCCTGTCGGTTTTCAAAGACGTTCTCTGTTTCTTCCTCATAAACATCAAGACCCACTCCGTGGAATTTTCTGCTTCTGATACCTTTTATAAGGTCTTCGGTATTCACAAGCGCACCTCGGGAGGTATTTACGAAAACAACATTCTCTTTCATAAGAGAGATAGTTTCAGTATTGATAAGATGATAGCTTGATTCTGTCAGGGGGCAATGGAGCGAGATAAGGTCGCTTTCCCGCAGAACTTCGCTAAGAGGATAATATTTCACAAAATCAAGGTCGGGGTTCTGATAAACGTCATAAGCTATAACACGCATACCAAAGCCGTGGCATATCCTGCACATTGCCGCACCTATCCTGCCAGTGCCTATTATACCAGCGGTCTTGCCATGGAAATCAAGTCCCATAAGACCATTCAGGCTGAAATTGTTCTCTCTTACCTTTATATAGCCCTTGTGTATTCTTCTTGTGACTGCAAGCGCAAGCGCCATGGCGTGTTCTGCCACGGCTTCCGGAGAATACCCAGGCACTCTAAGCACTGTTATGCCGTATTTATCGGCGGCTTTTATATCAACATTATTATAGCCTGCACATCGCATAAGAAGAAGCTTTACACCGTGTTCATGGAGCCGTCTAAGCACTGAGCCTGTTATCGTTGAGCTTACAAAGGCACACACGCCCTCACAGCCCTCGGCAAGCCTTGCTGTGTCTTCCGTCAAGTCGGCTTCAAGGTAAACGCTTTCTATATCGGGATAGTTTTTTCGCTGCTTTTCAAATGAATCTATATCATACTGCTTTGCGTCATAGAATATTATTTTCATGAAAACTCCTCCAAATTTTAAAGTATTTCATTTTACGCTTGTATTTTTTGCAGCTGTTTATAAAAATATACGGTTTTTGCCTTAATAAGATAAAATTATCAAAGGTTGACAATTGTGCGTAAATAGGATATAATATAGGTGTCGGTATGTAAAAATATACTTTAAATATACTTTAAATGCCTGTTTTCTACAGAAAGGATATGATGCCAATGTCACAATTTTCGGAACTTCTCAGAGAATACATAAAGAAAAAAGATATTACTATAAAAGCCCTTGCCGAAAAATGTGGTATCGACAGAACATATCTTCATAAGATACTCAAAGGTGAAAGGAAAGTGCCAAGCGTAGATTTTGTAGAAAATATAAGCTTGCAGCTCATGCTTTCCACAGAGGATAAAAGCAGGCTCATGGAGCTTTATAACATTTCTGAGATGGGGGAAGATGTCTACAATCGCCGTAAGCAGGTGTCAAAGATAATACACGATATGGCAAACACCAACATGGAAGATCCTGACGCTCTGACTTTCAAGACAGAAGTTGATATTGACTCTGTGCCTGAGATATCCATCTATACCGACAAACGTGAGCTTAGAAAAAACCTGCAGGTACTTATATGCAGCGATGTTCATAATGGTTCTGACATTCAGGTCATCGCTCAGCCAACAGAGTTTCTTACCAATCTGCTGTCTATTGCCGCAGAAGGCAGCGAGTCTGCCATAAACCATCTGTTCTTCTTTGACAACACCTCAGGTGAAAAAACCACCGCAAAATACAATCTGGATATTTTTCCGTTCATATGTCACCTTGCACAAAGGCATGAAAAATATGAGGCTTTTTATTATTATGAGGGTGCGTCGGCATATTTCAACTCCACGAACATCATGCCAAACATAATGATAACGAATAATTTTCTGATCAGAACAGACAGCGATTATTGCGAGGGCGTTATATACAGATCTCAGCCTATGGTAGAATTTTATATGCGGCAGTTTGAAAAGTTCAAGACAAAATGTGCAAAGCTTCTCGACCACGCCGTGGATATTTTGGAATATGTTTATTTTTGGTACGATGACAACGCAAATTTCATCGGCGTAGATTTTCAGCCATGCACCATGCTTTGTCTTACAGAGGATATATACAACGCCCATGCACTTTTGCCAGCTGACGCAAAGAAATTTGTAAAAGCAAAGCTCACCATGGGCAAGAAGGCTCTTTCTGAACACAAATTTGTAAATCTGTTCAGTGAAAAGGGTCTTGCAGAGTTTATGACGACGGGAGAGATTTTTGAGCTTCCGAGAAATTCATATACTTTTCCCACTCTTGCAGAACGCAAGATAATGCTACAGATAATGATATCGCTTTGTGAAAACGGCATGGCAGACTACAGGATAATAAAGGACGACTATTTTGCGGTGTCGAAAAATCTTTGTATCAACATTTCTGACAACACAAGTCTTAACATCATTGCCAGAAACAACTGCTTCTCTGATTTTTCTTATTTGAAGATAAGCGAAACGAGCCTTGTTCAGGCTTTCTGGGATTATTTTCAGCACTTTATAGATTCTGACGCTGTTTGCTCACATGAAGAAACTATCGAGATACTCAGGTCTTATTTGTAAAAAATGGGCGACCAAAAGCCGCCCACTGTAATGATATTATTTAAGCTGTTCACGCATTAAAGTGAGCAGCTTTTTTTCACGTCTTGACACCTGCACCTGCGACATACCAAGTTGTTTTGCCGTTTCCATCTGAGTTTTATTCTGAAAATATCTCAGGTATATAAGCTTTCTATCCTCCGCTTCAAGGGAAGCTATGACCTGACGGAGAGAGAGCCTGTCAGCAATTTCTATGTCAGGAGCATCAACAGGGATATCTATTTGTCCGTGGCGGTCGTCTTCATCTGAGCTTTCAGTAAGACTAACAGGGGGCAGGGCGACGTTCATGGCTAGAGTAACGGCTTCTTCGCTTTCTCCTGACAGCTCACAAAGCTCGCTTACTGTAGGTTCTCTCCCCTGCTGTATTGAAAATCGCTCACGCTCTCTTACAAGGCGCATGGAAAGCTCTTTTATGCTCCGTGACACTTTTATCGTGCCACCGTCACGGAAAAGCCTTTTTATCTCCCCTAATATCACTGGCACTGCATAGGTGGAGAATTTCACACCACGGTCGCTGTCAAAGGCTTTCGCAGCTTTTACAAGACCTATACAGCCTGCACCGTAGAGGTCGTCATACTCTATGCCACGGTTGCGGAAGCGGTTTGCGCACAGGTGAACAAGCCCCAGATTTTCTTCTGCAAGAGGGGTCTCGACTATGCTGCTCATTTTATACTCTTTCTTTCAAGGTTTTTTCAAGGATAAGGGTAGTTCCTTCTCCAAGCTTGCTGCGCACCTTCACTTTATCCATAAAGCTTTCCATGACCGCAAAGCCAAGTCCTGCTCTTTCCTCCTCAGGTGCAGTGGTGAAAAGCGGCTGCATAGCCTGCTCTATATCTGCGATACCGCAGCCCTTATCCCTTATTTTTATGTAGACGTGTCTGTTCTCGAATATCCTTATCTGCATGAATATCTCCCCTAGGGTGTTTCGGTATCCGTGGACAATGGCGTTTGTGACTCCCTCCGACACTGCGGTCTTGACATCTGCAAGCTCGTCGATCTGAGGGTCAAGCTGAGTAAGGAAACCGCTGACTGCAACTCTAGCAAAGCGCTCATTTTCAGAATAGCTGGGAAAACTGACTTTCATTTCATTAAGGGGTTTTCGTTTCAATTTTATCACTCTCCTTTGTTTTGTCATCGGGGCTTTCATTCTGTTCCTGAGCTGCTTTCTTCTCTTGTATATACGGGGCAATATCCGTGACTATCTTTGTGAGTCTGTGCATACCTGCAAGCTGCAAGACCTTTCGGATATAAGCAGGAGGCGACGCCACTATCACCTCGCCACCCATTTCTGACATTATCCTGTATCTGCCCATAACAAGTCCGATGCCTGAGCTATCCATAAAAGTCACCTGAGAATAGTCGAGGATAAGGGTAAGAGGGTTATGGCTTCTAATGGCTTTATCTATCTCTCCCCTGAAATATTTCGCTGTATGGTGGTCGATATCGCCGCATATCTCTGCCACAAGAGTTCTGGCTGACGGATAGTTTTTTATCTCCACATTCATGCTTTATCATTCCTTTCATTTTTTCGTTTTATCCGCTGAAAATATATTATCACTTACAGTGGGATTTTTTTGTCGCATTATTGTATGAATGAAAAAAGGGCATAAAAAACAGGAACACACTTTTTTGTGTGTCCCTGCCTAGGAAAATTATTATGTTCTATGCTTATGTATTAAAGTCCGTTAGGATTATTCTTAATGAAATTCCAGCTATCTGCTGTCATTTCATCAAGACCATATTGTGCTTCCCAGCCAAAGACCTTCTTTGCCTTTGCTGTATCAGCATAGCAGGTTGCGATGTCGCCTGCACGTCTTGGCTTTACTACATATGGAAGCTTCTTTCCGCAGGCTTTTTCAAAGCTGTGAAGAACGTCATAAACGCTTGAGCCTTTTCCTGTGCCGAGGTTTACGGCTTCAACACCCTTGTTTTCCATTACATACTTGACTGCGCAAAGGTGACCCTTAGCAAGGTCAACAACATGGATATAATCTCTTACACCTGTTCCGTCAGGAGTATCATAATCGTCACCAAACACACCGAGCTTTTCAAGCTTTCCTACTGCTACCTGACAGATGTAAGGAAGCAGATTGTTTGGTATACCATTAGGGTCTTCGCCGATAAGACCGCTCTTATGTGCGCCGATAGGGTTGAAGTATCTCAGAAGTGAAACTGACCAATCGTTGTCGGAAACATAAACATCTCTCAGTATCTGCTCTATCATTACCTTTGTATAGCCATAAGGGTTTGTTGCTGATGTAGGCATATCCTCAGTGTAAGGAGCTTTGTTTACAGGGCCGTAAACTGTTGCGGAAGATGAGAAAACTATCTTCTTACAGCCGTATTTCCTCATTGCCTTGATAAGCATGAGAGTGCCTGTGATGTTGTTGTGGTAATATTCAACAGGTTTCTGAACAGATTCGCCAACCGCTTTAAGACCTGCAAAATGTATAACAGCGTCTATCTTGTTTTCTTCAAATATCTTCTCAAGTGCTGCAAGGTCAAGAAGATCTGCCTCATAAAAAGCAAAGTCCTTGCCTGTTATCTTCTTTATTCTGTTAAGAGCCTCCGGCTTTGAGTTTGAAAAGTTATCAACTATAACTACTTCATAGCCTGCTTCAAGAAGCTCAACGCAGGTGTGGCTTCCGATAAATCCTGCTCCGCCTGTAACGAGTATTTTTGCCATATTCTTTACCTCCCAAATATGTCAGGTTTTTTCTTACACTTACATTATACCATATTTTCACGTTTTTGCAATACCATTTTTGTTTCAAACGCATGGATTTTTGTTGCAAAGAGAATAAAAATATGCTATCATATCTATAACAGACCATCTCACAGAAAGGAACACACAGAATGAATACAGACCGCCATTCCTTTAAATCAGACCAGACGGACGCACTTTCACTGTCAGTATACAACGTGGGTTATGAAAAATGTCAGGGGCTTCACAGTTGGGGAAGCGGCGTTCGTGACCATTATCTTATCCACCACATCATAAGTGGCAAGGGCGTATACAAAACACCGCAGGGAGAGTATCACCTTAGCGCAGGGGACACCTTTCTCATTTACCCCTACACTGTTATAACATACACTGCCGACAAGAACGACCCATGGGAATACTACTGGGCAGGCTTCAACGGTTCTGACGCTGAATTTATCCTTGATCGTGCAGGCTTCACAAGAGAGTGTCCCGTTATCTCCGCAGACTTTGGAAGCGAGCTTAAAGACAGTCTTGAACGCATTTATCGTCTTAGCGGAAACAGAAGCTCAGACCTTGTGAAAATGACAGGTCAGCTTTACATCACGCTGGGCATTCTTATGGAACGCTCGGGAAGTCAAAGCCGTTCGGGGAGCACCGCAAAGGGATATGTCACAAAGGCGAAAAACTACATTGCACACAACTACACCCTTGGGATAGGGGTCGAGAATGCCACCGATTTCGTTGGCGTGAGCCGTGCCACGCTATATCGAGCTTTCATGGAATACGAGGGGCTTTCTCCTGCACAGTATATAACTGATTTCCGTGTGAACGCCGCCTGTCGTTTGCTGGAAGAAACTGAGCTTCCTGTGTCGGCTGTGGCAAGGTCGGTAGGGTATAATGACAGCCTTTATTTTTCAAGGATATTCCACAAGACAAAGGGCATGTCACCTACGGAATACAGGGCTGACGCTTTGTGTACAAAAGGTGAAAACAAGGCGTTTTCGGTTGACAAGGGTATATAAATGAGATATAATAAATAGGTATAATCAGCTACGAAAGGGTCTTAAACAATGAATTTCTTTATGGTCGGCTCGTTTTTCATGCTTTTCATGCTAAACGCAGGCTGGACTTCTAATTACGTTATAAAGCTTGTAGGCTTTTTATTTTTCGCAGTGGGAACGGCTGAGGCTGAAGAACGCACTGACGCTTTCACACATCTTAAAAAGCCTGCTTACACTTCTTCCGCTATGTGCGCTCTTGCGGTGGTATGTCAGTTTCTATTGAAGCTTCTCTCCCCTGCGGCAATGGCGGCTAACGTTATAAGCATTTTGCTGTCGGCGGCAACTGTCTATATGTCACTGAACCTTATGAGAATGTTCCTTGTGGCGCTTGACAGCCACAGAGAGCTTGTGGAAGACGTTTCAAACATTGTAAGGCTTCAGGGCAGTTTCAACAAGCTTGCTCTTATGACGTTTATTTACTTTGGGGGCGACCTGCTCAACAGGCTAATACCAATAGAGTTCGTCACCACCCTTGCAGGCGTTATTGCGGCAATAGCAAAGATACTTGTGTATATTTTCCTGCTCATCATGCTTTACAACTTCAACAAGCTGAGGACAGATTATGAAAAACGCCGTGAAAGAGAAAACAAATAAGGATATTTCAAGAACGTCATGTTCACAAATGGCGTTCTGTTTTGTGTATAAAGGCAACAAAGAATAGGAGAACGAAAAATGCTATCAATAATAATACCAAGCTATAACGAGGAGGGCAACGTTGCAAAATGTGCTTCTGTTGTTTCAAAGCTTCTCAGCGAAAACGGTATAGACTATGAGCTTGTTTTTGTAAACGACGGCTCAAAGGACAGAACATGGGACATAATCTCAAACCTTGCACGCAATGACGAGCATATCGTGGGCGTGAATTTTTCAAGGAATTTCGGCAAGGAGAGCGCAATTTTCGCAGGACTTGAAACTGCAAAGGGTGATGCCTGCGTTCTGCTGGACTGTGATTTGCAGTTCCCGCCTGAGGTCATAATCGAGATGTACAACATCTGGAAAAACAATGACGTTGACATTGTTGAGGGCAGAAAAAATTCCCGTGGAAAGGAAAACCCTGTATACAAATTTTTCTCTCTGTGGTTTTACAAGATGATAAACAAGTCAAGCGGACTCGACATGGAAGCGGCTTCCGATTTCAAGCTTCTTGACAGGGCTGTGGTAGATTCACTGAATGCAATGCCTGAAAGACTGACGTTTTTCAGAGCAATGTCAAGCTGGGTAGGCTACAAGACGGAGCGTGTATATTTTGACGTTGCTGACAGAGAGATAGGCGAATCAAAGTGGTCTGTAAAGGGGCTTTTCAAATTCGCCATAAACAGCATAACCTCTTTTACATCTGCGCCTTTGCAGATAGTGACAGTATGCGGTGTTATAACGTTTATTTTCTCTGTCATACTGGGACTTCACACCCTTATCAAAAAGCTTATCGGTGCGTCGGCGGTAGGATTTTCAACTGTCATAATCCTACAGCTTCTCACATCGAGTATAATAATGTTCAGTCTTGGAATAATAGGCTTTTATCTCTCAAAGATATACGAGGAGATAAAACAGCGACCTAGATACATAATCCGTGATATCATAAGAAAAGACGACGAGGAGAAAAAGAATGGAAAAGACTAAAACATCTCCCCTTTCATTTATAAAAAAATGGTGCTATGATAAGCGGCTGTACTTTTTTGTGTTTTTTCTGCCTGTGGCAATAATGTTTTCAGCCTATGCGTTTTTCAAGATACACCCTATAGGCGACAGCTCGGTGCTTGTGCTTGATTTGAACGGCCAGTATGTTTACTACTACGAGCAGTTCCGTGACGCTTTCCATGGCAACGGCAGTTTTATCTACAACTGGTCACGAAACCTCAGCGGAGAAATGTTCGGTGTGTTTGCATATTATCTTGCAAGTCCTTTTATGCTGATACTTGTGCTGCTGCCGAGAACGATGATGGCGACCTCTATCCTTATTTTACAGCTTGCAAAGATAGGCACGGCGGCTGTGACGTTCATGTTCTTCTTAAAAAAGATATCAGTGCAGAAGCCTAAGACTATCTCACTTATCATATTCCCTACCATGTATGCTCTTATGTCATACATGGTGGTACAACTTATGGACCCTATGTGGCTTGACGGACTTATCTATCTGCCGCTTATATGCTGGGGCGTTCACAGGCTCGTTGATGAGGGCAAGCTTGTACCTTATATAGTGCCGCTGGCGCTTATGTTCATTGCACATTTCTACATCGGCTATATGGTGGGGATTTTCACGTTTTTCTACTTCTGCTGGTACTGCCTTTCAAGAGAGGGCAGGATATTGCCAAAAAAGTTCTTCTCACGCTGTGTGGCTTTCGGTATCGGCACACTTGTTGCGCTTATGTGTGCGGCGTTCGTTCTTATAACCGTTTACAATTCTTTGAAGCTTGGCAAGTTTGAGTTCACTGACCCTGATTTCTCACTTGCAACGCAATTTGATTTCCTTACGTTCATAACAAAGCTTTTCCCAATGTCATATGACACTGTTTACCCTGAGGGTATGCCTATGATATACTGCGGAACGGCTGTATTGATACTTGTTCCGCTGTTCTTTATGAACGACAGGATAACAATGAAAGAAAAGACCTCCACAGGTCTGCTCACTTTCCTGCTAGTAATACTAATGTATATAAAGCCTGCGGACATGGCAATGCACGGCTTCCAAGTGCCGAACTGGCTGCCTTACAGATATTCTTTCATATTCTCATTCCTGATGATAGTAATGGCGTTCAGGGCGTTTGAAAACCTCGAGGGCATAACGGCAAAGAACATCGGCGGAATTTTCTTCGGACTTATGGTATTTCTCTTCTGGTGTGAGCGTGAGAACTACTCTCACTTCCAGCTTTTTGAAACAAAGACAAGTGAAACAGGCGACACCACAAACGTTATACAAGGCATATGGGTATCCATGATAGCTCTGGCGGCATATTTCGCACTTATCTATCTTATCAAGAAATATCCAAAATCAAAGGCTGTTTGTATCGTAATGGTAGGCGTTCTTGCGGTTGAGCTTTTTGCTAACAGCGCTGACACTATCGACAAGATAGACACTGACGTTGCATACAGCAAATACACCTCTTATGAACCTTACATGACGCAGACGAGAAACGCTGTGTCAATGATGAAGGAATATGACCCGTCGCTTTTCTACCGCATGGAGGCAACTTTCCACAGAACTGTAAACGACCCTATCGGAACAGGCTACAAGGGCATTTCACATTCAAGCTCAACGATGAACGCACCTGCCCTTATGATGCTCCACAAGCTTGGCTATGCTTACGGCGGACACTATACAAAATATGACGGCACAACTTTCATGACCGACGCTCTGTTTGACATAAAATATCTTATGGACAAAACGGGCAACACCTCTTTTGTAGGCACAAGAGTTAAAGTCCCTGAGGAATACAAGCTTACAACAGAATACACTGAGGGCGACGCAACATATAAATTCTACAACAACCCTAACGCTCTTGGTCTTGGCATGGTATCTTCGCCTGGTATTGAGGACGTGTCACTTTCTGAAGATAATCCTTTTGAAAATCAGAACATGGTATTCAACGCCCTCGCAGGCACAACAAAGGAATATTTCACAAAGATACCTGTTATAAACAGCGAAATGGAGAACGTTTCTACATCTCAGCTCACTGACGGACACACGAAATACTTCCCTACAGACACTTCCATTGCAGAATGTCACATTGACTATGTTGTGAAAATGGATAAGGACTCATATCTTTATATGTATCTTCCAACCAAATATGAGCGTTCCTGCAACGTGTGGATACAGGACGAGGACGATTATATGGACGGCTCTGAGCCTATGGAATATGCAGGTCAGTTCTTTGTAGGCGACAATTATTCCATTATGAATCTTGGCAAATTCTATGAGGGGCAGGAGCTTCGCATACGCATAACGGTGGCAAATGACGATAACGAAGCTTACTGGAAAGACCAGCTTTTCTACACCTTTGATTATGACAGCTTTGCACAGACCTGCGCTGATATGCAGAAAAATGTGCTTGAGGTCACAAGCTTTAAGGACACTTATCTCGAAGGCACTGTTAATGCTGAAAATGACGGCTCTGTACTGTTCACGACCATACCATACGAAAACGGCTGGACTATCACTGTGAACGGCAAAAAGGTGACGGCTGAAAAATCTCTTGACAGCCTTATAACTATCCCTTTGGAGCAGGGTGAAAACAAGATAACAATGAAGTTCTCCCCTGACTATTGGAAAGTATCTCTTATCATAACGGGCTTCGGTGTTGCCCTGCTGGTGCTTATATTCCTGTTTGAATATAAGCGTGGAAAAGTCATGAAAAAGGTGCTTGCAAAGGCTAACTTTACGGCTGAGAGCAGTGAGAATGCCACAACCCCTGTGATAAATGACACAACTGATACAACGGACGAGCCGCTGAGGATATACCGACCTGACAATGATGATGACGAAAAGCTTCGGCACATAAACGAGATGATGAAAAATATTCTCGGTGAGGACGAGGATAGCGGCAAAAACGATAAATAGCGACGAAAGCTGCGAAAAAAATCTATTGACAAGGCTTTTATAAAATAGTATTATAATAGGGACGGAAATTCTATCCGCCCCTATTTTTTCGGACAGCGGATAAAGACTTCACAAATGAAAGGACTAATCAAAATGGCAAAAAAGATCTACACAAAGAAGCTTACATATGCAGGAATGTCCCTGTGTCTGCTGAGTTTTTTCGCATTCATTCTCTCGGCAGCAGGCGCACTGGCTGACCCTGTGGGAAAGCTCGTTTACAACAACGTTTTCACAAACAAGATAGACTTTTTGTTCACCCCCGACATTTTCGCTTATGTGAACACCTATGGTCTTTCATGCGCACTCGCCATATTCAGCCTTGTGGCGTTTTTCACATCTGCAAGAGCAAAGGGCAAGAAAAAGCTTGATGGTGCATTCGCAGGCTTTCTTATCCTTTTCCCGCTTGTTGTGATGATAACAAAGGGCATAATGATATACTATGTTACGGTAAAAGGTCACTTCTCAAACGCTATAACAATGGGCTATGACAATGACAAGTTCAGGGTAGCCCTTTCACTTGCTGATGATGTTCTGCCATTTATTGCGGCTTTCCTGCTTTTTATCGGTGGACTTGTTATTGCAGGCAGACTTATGGGCGAAGATTTTGCCGTTGAGATACCTGTTGCCGCAAAGACGCCTGACAATGCCCCTGCGCCTATCCCAATGACTACACCGCAAGAGCAGAGTTTTGCTCAGCCTGATATGTCACAGTTCAGAAAGCCAGACAATGCCGAGCCTGTTATGTCACAGAGCGTAGTTGAGCCTGAGATACCACAACAGACTGAGCCTATAGAACCACCTACAGAAACGACTGAACAGCCTGCCTGGCAGACCGCACCTGAAAAGTGTCCTCACTGTGGCTCAGAGCTAAAGAGCGGAGCCAAATTTTGCAGCGTTTGCGGAAACAAGGTCTAAAAAGCTACACCAATACACTTCCATAAAAAATACGGCATATGCCACTTTTTCGGTGACATATGCCGTGTTTCATTTTTACTGTTCTGATACGCTGGGGCTTGCAAGACCATGCTTTACTCGGTCACGGACCTCCGCTCTCTTTGCGTCGTTAAATCTGTCGAGAGTTCCAACAAGATAGCCTGTTATTCTTCTTATACGCTGAAAAGGCACGTCTGCAAAGTGATAATCAACGTCAACAAAGTCGCCGTCTATTTTTAGGTCGATAGTCTGGATAGTCTTTTCAGGGTAAAGCTTCTGCGCCCTGTCGATATATGAATTTATCTCTGCCTGGGACATCTCCCCGCCTGTTACGTTCACATTTACCATTTTACATTACCTCCATTTTTCTTTGTTATACATATTGTTGCCACAATAAAAGGATACCACAATATCTTGTATTTGTCAATAGTTAATACCTACAAAGCACATGAGTATATTTTGTAGGGTATGCCTGCATGGTCAGCCTTTCATTTCTTCTCTTATGCCTCGCCAATCGGGACAGAACTTGCCCACCAAAGCCCAGAAATCCTTGCTGTGATCCATAAAGACCAAGTGGCAAAGCTCGTGGAGGCAGACATAATCAATGCACTCTCTGCGGAAAACGATAAGCTTTGAGTTTATGGAAATATGCCTGTTTGAGATACATCTTCCCCAGCTTGCTGTCAGCGGTTTTATTGTGACCTTTTCAGGCACAAGCCCTGTGGAGGCAGACATTTTCTGCATACTTTTTGTTATCTCCGCCACTGTGAGATCGTTTATGAACTTGGTGGTCTGCTCTTTTACATAGGTCTGGTCGCTGGTTTTGTTCACGGCAATAAGAAGCTTGCCGTCCTCTATCTTGGGAGAAAAATACTTATCAGCTTGAACAAGGGTCAGGGTAAGCTCGTTCCCCAAAAGTCTGAGCCTTTCGCCATCGCAGAAATCTTTCGGCAGACCCACCGCCACCTTGTCTTTTTGCTCCTTTATCCAGCCCAGATTGTTATTAATAAAGCTTTCAAGCTGCTGCTTTGAACAGCCGTAAGGCACACGCACTGTCAAAGTGCCGTCACGCATTCCCATATTAAGGCGACTTCTTTTGGCAACGTCAAGGATAAAGTCTATGCGCTCTCCGTTTTTATCCTCGATAAAAGTATTATATTTCGGCACTTCAAAGCCCCCATATCCAAAAACGCCGCACATTCTTTTGTGCGGCGCTGTATTTTTTACCACTGTACTGCTATAGAGCTGTCTGTTGTAAGATAATCCTTATAAATATATCCTGTGAGTGGACCGTCTATGTTCATGAAATTTATCTTCACATATCCGTTATCCTCATATTCAAGAACGTTTACCTGAACGCCAGGTGACATACAAACGATATTCTCAGCGTCATTATCAGGTGCCACATGAAGATAAGCATACTCTGTGACATACATTACTTCAAGCACATCTGTCTGGCTAGACTCGTCGCTGGACACATCTGTTACCGCACCGCTTTCGTCCACACTGCTGTTATCAGTAACGGACGTATCCGCAGGGGCAGTGCTGTTCACTGGCTCAGCCACAGACTCATTTGTATTTATGGTGGCAGTATTTATACCCTTTGGCACTTCTGAACTATTGCTTGCAAAAAGCCCCTTGGCAAGCAGAAGTATCACGCACAGCACAAATATGCCCACAACTATTATTGCGACAACGCTCGCCGTATTTCCCGAAGCCTTGCGGGAAACGTTATTCTTGTTATTATCCATATATTGCACGGCACAAGCCGTCACATTTCGCCTCCTTTTGCAGGAACACACCTGCACACCTGCAAACAAAGCACAGGTACATAAACATATTATAATATTTTTTATCATCAATGTCAATGACAGTTTAATTACAATATTGTCACATTTCACTCTTTAGGCCCTCTTCTTGAGATATTTGCCATATTTACACCGATGTTTTGACATTATAGCCAAATAGGTGTTTGCTAATTTGATTAAAATACATATTAACAGAATCAACAAAATGTGATATAATGAGATTTAAGGGCGTGCCTTGGGAGGCGTTGCCCTTATAGTATAAAAGCAAGGGGGCAGGAAGTTGCATAAAAAAATTATCTGCGGTGCATTGTCTGCTTCAATGTTCCTGACCCTTTTTTCAGCCTGCGGTCGATCTGAAGAGAGCGTAGTCAATACTAAAAACTCCTCGTTTATCGAACAAGAGGAAGTCGTTGACAGCCCTGCAAAGATATTTTTCTCAGCATGGAACGGCAGTGAGATAACCGCTGACACGGCTAAAGAGCATGGTATGATTTTCATGGACTCTTCAGAAGAAAGCGATATGCGCTGGGCTGAGTTCTGTGAGTGCGTAAAAAGCGGCACTGAGGCTGAGATAACAGTATGCACAAGCACGCAGGTGATACATGCTGAAAGCTCTTTGGAGGGGGACAGCGGTGTTCTTACCATAGAATCTGAGGACTTTTCTGAGGGCAGCATGAAGCTTTTCTCAAAAAAGCTTTCTGCCGACAGCCTTTACAGCGTTTGTGAAAACGGCTTGACGGTATATTACGCAGGAAACAACAAGCTTTATCAGACAGAGAATGTAACAAGTGAGCTTACAGACGTTCCTTTTGAGCAAAAGATATACAAGTGCAGCAGTGAAGCCAACATGACATTCCCCTATCAAAAAATGTTTTCAAATTATGATGATTTCAGTGAATATTATTTGAAATACAATGGTGAGCTGCAAATTCAGGAAATGAAAAAGGATATGGAAGCTTTTGAAAACGAAGGCGGCTTCAACAACCATGTTATTTTTCTAAAAGGCGAGCTTTCGGGATATGAGCATATCGACTACAAAGCAGTAAGGGCGGTCAAGGACAAGGATTCCCTTTTCATATATGTGGCTAAAGAGATACCCGAGAACAAGGCAGGGGCGACTTCAAAACGTCAGATAACTGTCACAGTGCCGTCAGAGTATCTTGACGAGATAAGCCCAAAAAACATAAAATGGATAGTTTTCACACAAGAGTGACAAAAGGCGGACAAGGTGTCTGCCTTTTTTTATTCTGAAAGTTGACAGATAAAAGCATTAGTATTATAATAAGGTCAACACCTCATAAGGAGATATTTATATGAAGCTTTTTTACCCTGAGATATTTGATAAATTTGTCTGCACAGGCTCGCAGTGTTCTGACAACTGCTGTATGACCGATTGGGATATCGAGATAGACGAGGACACCTACGGCTTTTACAAAAAGCTTGACAATGATATAGGCAGGAAGTTTGTGAACTCAGTTTCGGAAGACGAGGGCGTGAAATATCTTGTCCACTGTGACGGCAAATGCCCTATGCTCAACGAAAAGGGGCTTTGCTCTGTTCAGCTTGCTTACGGTGAGGAAAACATCTCAGACATATGCCGTGAACACCCGAGGTTTTACGAGTGGTTTGGAGATTACAAGGAAGCAGGCGTGGGACTTGCCTGCGAAGAAGCTGTGAGAATGTATCTTTCTGACGATGAGCCTGTGAGATTTTTTACCAAAGAGATAGATGAAGAGCCTGACGACCTTGAGTTCGATCCACAGCTTCTTGAAACCATGCTTTTTGCACGGACGGCTTTCATTGACCTGCTTCAAAACAGGGAATATTCTCTCCATGACAGGCTTGTGAACGTTCTTTCAGCGTCAGCGGAGATACAATATGCTCTTGACGAAGAGGATACAGAGGAGATAAAAGCCATTGCCCAGGAGCTTTCCCACCCTGAGATAATTGCAGAGCGTGTGGAGAGCTTGAAAAAGGCTTTGCCTGAAAAGCCTTTGGAAAATGCCGAAAATATGCTTTTGTATCTTGAACGTCTTGACTTTATAGGCGACATTCTCCCACAGCAGATAAAAGACGCAAGCCGATTTGTGAAAAAGCTTTCCGCACCCTTAAAGGCTCAGACGAGCGGTGAGTACGAAAAGCTTGCGGTGTATTTTGTATACAGATATTTTCTTAAAGCTGTGAGAAATTTCGACCTGATGTCAAAAATAAAGGCTATGATAGTGTTCGTTTTTGCCGCAGAGGTAATAAACCTCAGTCGTGAGCAGGACGCTCACGCACGCTTTGAAACCGTCAAGGAGCTTTGCAAGGAGATAGAATATTCAGGTGACAACATGGACAGGATATATGATGACAGCTATCTTTCCGATATTTTCTCCGATATTTCTATGCTTGCACTTCTTGAATGGACGCTTTAGAGAAGAAGGTAACCAAGCGCCAGAAGAAGCTTTATGTCTGCGCCCTGCTTGTATAATATGTAAATAAGCAGACCGATAAGGGCTTTTTCCTCGTCTATCTTTATATCGCCTAAATTCCCACCAAGCAGACCGCTTAAAAGCGAACTGCTCTGAGGGGCTTTTTGTGGGCTATGAGCATTCTGAGTGCGAGGGGTTTCCTCTGCATTAGGTGGTGCAGGCTCGCTATTAGGGCTTGCGCCCACAATGCTTCGTGAACGCCTTTGCATTTCTCTCACACGGCGAATGGCTTCCTCCTGCATGGTGGTGAAATTATTGTCATCAGAATAAGCCAAGCAGATCACCTCCCAGAAGTCCGCTTTCTTTCAGTGCGGGATAGACCGCAAAAAGCTTGAATATTTTTATGAGCCTGTCTATTTTCGCCTGATTTTCTTCTTTCAGCAGAGGTCGCAGAGCAAGAAGAAGCTGGATATTTTTATCGGGCTTTGAAGCTGACTGCATAATGCTTTGTATCTTCATAAGCTTTGCAATATCAAGACCCCCTGCCTGTGTCGCTTGCGCAGGCTTGCTTTCCGCAGGCGGAGAAACGCCGCCTAGGCTTTGGAGAAGCTGAGAAAAGTCCATGTTCTGAGGGCTTTGTGGAGCTTCGCTCTGACCGCCCTGTTCTCCCTGTCCGCCGTTATCCGCCGTGAGCATATCCGCAAGCTCCTTTATCTGTTTCATGCTTTCCTCGTCATTAAGCACATTCTGTATTTTGTTCATCAGATCGTCCAATTATTTCACCGCCTGTTCAAGCTTTTGCCCTGTAAAATACTATTTCCCCTAAAGCTTTTTGAATATCGCCCTTGCCTGTGGTGAGGACAATATTTTCTCGGCAGTTTTCGGATCTGACAAAGCCTTTTGAAGCATCATAGCCTCGTTTTGTGGCATACCCTGAAGCGCTCTGTCATAAACTCCGCTTTCAAGCTGACCTTTCAGCACATCAGGAGTAGTGCCTAGCTTTCTTGAAGCCACTGCAAGAAGCGCCTGCATGGCTTTTGGATCCATAGAATTGAAGCTGTTTTTTGCGCTCATAAAAAATTCTCCTTTTTTCTATAGTATTTATAAATATTTATGTTATAATATTGCTTGTTATAACTGGTAAAGGGGTGTAACTATGAGAATAATCGTTTTTTCGGATACTCATGGAAATTATTCTGCAATGCACAAAATATTCAAGAGAAACGGCGACGCCGACCTGTTTATTTTTCTTGGTGACGGCGAACGTGACCTTGACAGCCTGAGAGTGCAGTATCTTGACAAAAAGATAGTAAACGTATCAGGAAACTGCGACTTTGCCTCGCTCACTCCCGAAAATGACATATACATGACCGATGACGGTATAAAGATATTTTTCACCCATGGCCACAAGTGGGGCGTGAAATACTCTACCGACAGACTTTTTTACAAAGCCAAGGAAATAGGCGCACAGATAGCACTTTTCGGACACACACACTGTCGCTACTATGCCTATGAGGAGGGTATCCACATTTTAAACCCCGGCAGCGCAGGTCAGCCGAGAGACGGCAAGCCTGCAAGCTATGCCTATATTGACATTACAAAAGACGGTGGCATATTCTGTAGTCACGTTGACCTATAATATGCTCAGGACTTAGATCTTGTTAAACAAAAAGCGGACGAACACTTTTCATGTTCGCCCGCATTTTTATGCTAAAAATTATTCTGATATCTCTTTTCTTACCCTTTCAAGCTCATCAAGGAACATCTGATCCGCATGGCTAAGGCGGTAATTGCTCTGATAGATAAGAACGTCCTTATTGGTCTTTTTGAAGCTATGACAAACTCTCTGCACAAGGCCATAACGCTTCAATATCTCCTTTGGCAGAGGACTTACCCACATGAATGAGTCCGGACAAGCCGAGAGGATATCGAACTGACTTCCTCTCTCATAGACGTAAATATGCCTGCTGTGATTATTAAGCTCAGCGTTTTTCTTCTGATAAGTCGCTGAAATGTTCGGCACTATATTATCGCCGTGCAATACCTCTATGTATTTATCAAGGACAGTTTCGTTTATCTCTTTTTCTTTAGCAAGCTGGCTGTTTTCGCTTGTGATAAGTACATAATCGAACTCCCACACGTTATGATATTTCAGATTTTTCTCTTCTATCATAGACATGAAAAAGCTTTCATACGCCACAGGATAACGGATTATACCCATGTTATATTCGCATTCCACCACTGCGTTTATGGCTTCCATGGAGTTTGTTTCCCTTATTTTTGCGTCAAGCTCCACATTCGTGCCTAACTTGTTCACAAAGCAAGTGAAAGCGTGGGTTATATAGCTTGCCCTTGGCAAAAGCAGAGAGAAGTTCACAGCGTTTTCACCATTATCCTTATAAAGGCTCTCCATTTTATCCATTTGCACAAGTATGGCCTTTGCATACTGCAAGAACTGTTTGCCCTTTTCTGTGGCAACAACACCCTTTGCACTTCTTTTAAAAATCGGTATGCCAACTTCTCTTTCCATTTCCTTTATAGCTTTTGAAAGGTTAGGCTGACCCATATAAAGTGCTGAAGCTGCTTTTGTGATAGACCCAAGTCTTTCGACCTCTACCATATATCTGAGATGAGTTAAATTCATAGTTTTCCCTTCTTTGTTATCGGTATATAAAATAATAAGGCTGTCATATAATATTATATATGCTTTCTGTCAATTTCATTATAAAGCTTTGTTAAAAACTTGTCAACCACAAGGAGCGTTTTTTAACATTTATTTAACATAAAGCAAAGTCATTTGCCTCTTGACAATGCCTTTATACTCTGTTATAATCTTATATGTTTAAGGCTTACTTCTGCCGCCGGGTAGAAGTTTTGCGTCGGACCTGCTGTCGTTAGGCTTTAAAAGGCAGCGGTGTTCGGCGTTTTTTTGTGGGATAAACGGAGGGTAACAATGAAGAAAAATTCACATCTTAGGGACTTTGCCAGATACGCCTCTCTGAACGTCCTCGGAATGATAGGTGTATCGTGCTATATCCTTGCGGACACGTTCTTTGTCGCAAAGGGCATGGGTGCAGACGGTGTAACTGCACTGAATATCGCCATTCCGATATACAGCCTTATCCACGGCACCGGACTTATGATCGGCATGGGCGGAGCGACAAAGTTTGCAATATACAAAAGTCAGGAACGTGACGAAGCAGGAAGCAGAGTTTTCACCTGCGCACTGCTTATGGCTCTGGTGCTTGGAGCGATATACTTTTTGGGCGGAGCGTTTTTCTCAATGCCACTTGCAAAGCTTCTTGGTGCAAAGGGCAGCGTTGTGGGCATGACTAATACCTACCTAAAAGTGCTTATGATGTTCGGACCGTTCTTGGTGCTTAACGACACTTTCAACTGCTTTATAAGAAATGACGGAAACCCAAAGCTTTCAATGGCGGCAATGCTTACAGGAAGCTTTTCAAACATAATACTTGACTATGTGTTCATTTTTCCGCTGGATATGGGCATTTTCGGAGCTATCCTTGCAACAGGGCTTTCGCCTGTCATAAGCCTTTGCATACTGAGCATATACAAATTCCGCAAAAAGAACAGCTTCCATATCGTCAGGGCAAGGCACGAAGGGAGAACTTTTGGCGGCATATTGTCCATAGGCGTGCAGTCGCTTATAACTGAGCTTTCATCAGGCATCGTAGTGCTTGCGTTCAATATAATAATACTTGGTCTTGCAGGCAACACAGGCGTTGCAGCTTATGCAGTGATAGCGAATACTTCCATTGTGGCGGTATCCATATTCACCGGTATCGCACAAGGCGGTCAGCCGCTTATCAGTGCTGCTCACGGCATTGGCGACAAAGACCGTCTTAGAGCAGTGCTGAGATATTCTATTATATCACAGCTTGTGATAGCGCTTATGGTTTACCTTGCTATTGCATTTTTCACAACTCCTATCGCCGCTATATTCAACAGCGAGCATATCGACTCTCTTCAGCGCATGGCAGAGGACGGCATGAAAATATACTTCACCGGATTGTTTTTCTCAGGCTTCAATATAATAATATCTGCATTTTTTGCGGCTTCTGAAAAAATCATACCAGCCCAGACCATCACCATATTAAGGGGCTTTGCTCTTATCGTGCCAATGGCTTTCATTATGTCCAAGGCAGCAGGATTAACTGGCGTATGGCTTGCTTATCCTGTCACGGAATTTATCGTAGCGGCAATATCCATAATATTCTATATAAGAAACAGACACAAGACATAAAACAAACGGCAAAGTATCAGGCTTTGCCGTTTTATTTTTGCGTAAAGCTTGAAAAAAGTTGATTTTTATGCTATCATAAAGAATAGTGATAAATTTTGCGGAGGTCAACTGACAAATGATAAATGCAAGCGGCGACACGCTGATAATAGATATAAGGGACGAGCTTTCTTTTGAGTATGGTCACATTGACGGAGCAGTGAACATCCCTGCCGAAAAGCTTGATAAAAGCGACCTGCCAAAGGACAAAAAGCTTCTTATCTGCTGTAAAAGCGGACTTATAAGCGACACTGAGGCCGAAAAGCTTCGAGAGCTTGGCTATGATGCTGAAAACCTAGAGGGTGGCTACTATGGCTGGCTGAGAGAAAAGCTTTCCAAAGAGGTCGTAGAGGATATCTCACAGGACGCTGAGCGGAGCATACAAAAGAAATTCCGCAAGGAGATATGGAACAGATTCACACAATCTGTGAACGAATATGAGCTTATAAAGCCTAATGACAGGATAGCGGTGTGCATATCGGGCGGCAAGGATTCAATGCTCATGGCGAAGCTCATACAAATGCTTCACCGCCACAGCAAGTTCCCTTTCGAGGTAAAATATCTTGTTATGGATCCGGGCTACAGCCCTGCAAACCGTGAGATAATCGAGCGCAACGCAAAGCGGCTTGGAGTACCCATAACAGTGTTTGAGTCTGATATTTTCGATTCTGTATACAATGTGGAGAAAAATCCATGCTATCTGTGCGCACGAATGAGAAGAGGTCATTTATACAGCAAGGCTCAGAAGCTTGGCTGTAACAAGATCGCACTTGGACATCACTATGATGATGTTATCGAAACTATACTAATGTCAATGCTTTACGGTGGACAGATACAGACAATGATGCCAAAACTCAACAGCACGAATTTTGAGGGTATGCAGCTTATAAGACCTCTCTATATGGTAAGAGAGGACGACATAAAAAGGTGGCGTGACTATAACGGGCTGCGTTTCATACAGTGTGCCTGCAAGTTCACCGACACCTGCACCACCTGCGCACCTGACAGCAGGACAGTATCAAAGCGTATGGAGATAAAACAGCTTATCGCAAAGCTAAAGCTTGTTAATCCGCAGGTGGAATACAACATTTTCAAGAGCGTGGAAAACGTTATGCTCAATCAGGTCATTGCATACAAAGACGACGAGGGCAGACACAGCTTTTTGGAGAGATTCAAAGAGGAATAAAAACTCATCAGCCACAAGCGATACCTTAATTCCTCATTCCTCACTCCTCATTCCTCACTTATCTATAAGGTGGCATAATAATGATATTTCTATTTCTTCTGCCCTTTTATCTGGGCGTATCATCATACATGATGTTCCGATTTTTCTACTGGATGAAGCACTGCAACCACAGATTTAACTGGCTGCGTTTCAAAGTGCCTTTTGCAGTGGTCTACCTTTTCATGGCGCTTTCGCCTGTTATAGCTTTTCTGCTTCCAAAATCCGCCGTTGCTATCGTCATAAGGCGAATTTCTACATACTGGATAGGCATTATGCTCTACTCGCTCTTGTATGTGGTGCTTTTTGACCTGCTAAGACTTATCGCAAAGCACACGAAGCTGAAAAACACGCTGCTTTTTTCCCGTGGAAGCGTTATTTCCATTGGTTCGGTGGTTGTGGCTTGTGCGGTGGCGACCTGTCTTTACGGCATTTTCAATGCACGAAACATCAAGGTGAATGAATACAGCGTAACTGTCAACAAGTCATGTGGCAGTGACAAGCATTTAAAGGCTGTGCTTGTGGCTGACCTGCACATGGGTTACGCTATCGGTGTGGATCACATCACCAACATGGTTGAGAAAATAAACCAGCAGGACGCTGACATTGTTATAATAGCAGGAGATATTTTTGACAACAGCTATGACGGCATGGACGATCCCGAAGGTATAAAGGCACAGCTCAAGTCCATAAAGAGCAAATACGGCGTTTATGCTGTCTACGGCAACCACGATATAGATGAAAAAATTCTCATGGGATTTACCTTTGACTGGGGCGGAAAACAGCTCCACAACGAAAAAATGACAAACTTTATGAAAGAGTGTAACATAAAGCTTATCAATGATGAGTCTGTTTTGATAAACGATGAGTTTTATCTTGTGGGCAGGCGTGACACTGACAAGCCCGGTACTGAGGACGGCACTCGTGCAGAGATATCAGAGCTTACGAAGGATCTTGACAAGACCAAACCGATATTCGTGCTTTCCCACGAGCCTGACGAGCTTCAAAAGACCGCTGACGCAGGTGCAGACATAGATTTCTCAGGCCACACACATGACGGGCAGCTTTTCCCAGGCAATCTGACAATAGGTCTTTTCTGGGAAAACCCATGTGGCATGATAAAGAAAGATAATATGTACTCCATTGTCACCTCTGGTGTTGGTGTATACGGCACTTTCATGAGGGTAGGAACTGACGCTGAGATATGCTCTGTAGATATTGATTTTGCAGGTTAAGTTATATAGTAAAAGGTCTGTCACTTGATTTTGGTGACAGACCTTTTTTATGCTAAATAATATCTTTTTCAAAAACGGCTTTGATATTCATATCTCCATTCACCTTAGCTTTTATCTCCGATTGGGTGTTATCGCCCTTTACGCCCCCCCAATGGTCAAAATGCCAGCCTGATTTTGCTTGTGCGTTCAATTTTATCTCACAGCCGTCAAAATATGTGCCGCTATAATCACTTTCTATTTCAACGCCCCCTATCAGAACGCTTCCCTGCTCGTTATCCGCTGATATCTTCACTGTTCTGCGCTCATAATAGTCAAACTCTCTTTCAAGATAGCCAAGCACTTTATCATATCTTCCCTCAATAAAATTCTGCCAACGTATTATCATAGGGTTTGTAGCTTTCGCAGGGTTTGCCCATGTTGGAAAACGGTCGAAATAATTATCAAGCTCGCCGTAATAGATATTCTTATAATATTCGAGATACTCCCCGAACCGCTCCGCAGTAAAGTTCACGCTTCCAAGCTGACACATTGCCGAGGTGAGCTTCAAATCAAATTCCTCGTTATCTATAAGGCTGCAAAGTATTCCGCCAAACTTTGTATAGCTTTGGCTTCTAAGATACGAGAACATATTTGTTTCCAGATCCTTCTCGTTATAATGCGAGCATGACGATTCCGTGTCGAAAAGCACAAAACGCCATCTGCCATCTGCATAGCTATTGCCCTGCTCTATGGTTCTTGTGCGCCAGCAAGCATAGTTGTTCTGCGGCCAATCGTCATTGAAGATATACATTTCCGTGGCGGCATACTCCACAAGGTTATCCATATCTATCATTGCGCAGGCTTTGCGATAATTCTCCTCAATGGACATATCGTTTTCTGTGATAAACTTATACATATCATTGAAAAGCTTTTCGTCCTCAGCCTCACCCTCGCTCAGCTCATCATTTTTATACATGACAACGTTGCTTTTTGCAACATTATATCTATCCGCAAAATATCTGTCGCTGTAATCCGACTGCAAGGTATAAAGTCCCCAGTATTCACCGTCTATAAACAGCACGCAGGCTGTTCCCTGCTGAGTTTCAACACCTCTGCCTGACACCATATTTTGTATCATCGTGTCCTTGAATTTTGAATAATTGGCGTCATTTCCGCCGTTTCTAAGCACAAAGGTCTTGCAGGAGGTGATAGCCTCGCCGTTTACATCTGTAAAGCTATCCCAGAAAACTGTATCAAAAGAGTTTTTGCCGTAATCGTTTCGAGCATAAAGCCTGAACGACTTTTGATAATCCGCCCTAGACCAGCCGCCTTGTATCCTTATGCCGCAATCCTGAGAAATAAGGCTGTTGCCCTCGCTGTCGAAATACTCCACATAACATTCTTTTTCCCACTCCCTGCCACGCTGATTATAGTTTGCAGGGATAGATCCGTTCAAAGGGTGGTCGGGGTTTTCTTCGTCATATTCCTCATAGACTTCTCCGAGGCTGTAAATGCCAGTTTTTTCGTTGAAAAGCCCATCAGGATCGGTGGTAATGGATACTATAGGCAGATCGTTATGATCTGCACTTGAAACGTCCACAAAATAAGTGGCAGTAACAGTTTTTCCGCACTTTCCGCTTGTACCCTCTGCGCAGGCTCTTATGACAGTGCCTTTATCAACTGCACTTTTGGCAGGCAGTTTTATGCTGTCACGATAGTCAAGCTGTATCTTCATAGGGTCATAAGCCGAAAGGACATTTTCATCATCTGACCTGTCGTCAATTCTCAGGGCATTTTCATAGACCTTTCTTGTGTCTGACGTGGCAGGGTCGGTGCCGTCGGTGGTATAATACACCGTCTGACTCTCTCCTGCGGTTATCTCAAGGTCAAAAGCCTTTTCATAGCTACCTGCCGCCTGAGAAAACACAGGTGTATCTCCGATAGTTTTCTCTGCATTCGCCGCAAGAGGTGTAGGCTCTGAAACGTACATTTCACCCTTGACATTTTTAGAATAGCTCACGCCCTTGTTAAGCTTAGGCATTTTTATGCTCTCACACTGAAGCGAGTCATATTTCAATATTATCTCCGCTTCGCTGACCTTGCCTATGCTGAAATCAGCGTGAGGAAAATCAGCATTTTCAAAGCCTGCTGACGAGCAGTATACTATTATATAGTCATGGGCTTTAATGACATATCCGCCCAAAGGCTGATCTCCACCGCCATTTTTTGAAAGTGAAAATCCCGTAAGTGAAATATCTTTATTTGTAGGATTATATATCTCTATCCAATCGCTTGGTTCTCCGTTTTTGTCCTGCATAGCTGTTTTCTTAGATGTTTCGCTGTTTGAGGGGCATATCTCGCTTATATATATTTTCGGCGGTCTTATTATAACTGCAGCGAGCATTACCACCGCTGCCACCGCCGCAAGACAAAGCCCTATCACGAAAGCCCTTTTTAGTCCCAATACAAAACCTCCTGCTCTGCAATACTACAGATATCATTATAGCCTTTTTTCACATTTCTGTCAACCAACTGCAAAACATACAAAATCCATGGGGATTTTCTCTGTGGCTTTTACTATTTCTACAATCCTTTTAACTTTTACTTGACAAACTTTTACGGCTGTGCTTTAATAGAGTAGTAGGGTAAAATCCCCGTAAATACGAAAGGAATGGTACATATATGAAGTTAAGAAAAGTTCTGGCACTTGCCGCTGCAGCGGTAATGGCTGTGGCTGCTCTTGCGTCATGCGGCGTTAAGGAGGACTCCTCAAACGATTCAAAGGCAGGCGGCTCATCAGAAAAGCACTATAAGATAGGCATTGTTCAGATAATGGAGCATACATCTCTCAACACTATCAGAGATGCTGTTATCGACAGACTTGCAGAGCTTGGCTATGTTGACGGCAAAAACTGCACTATCGACGCTCAGCAGGCTAACAACGAGTCAACAACTGTTCAGCAGATACTCGACCAGTTCAAGGCTGACGGTGACGATATCATCATCGCTATCACAACACCATGCGCACAGCTCGCAGCTCCATACTCTGAGGAGATACCTGTAGTATTCTCCGCAGTAACAGACCCTATCGGTGCAGGTCTTTGCGACTCGCTTGAAAGCACAGGGGCAAACATCACAGGCACATCTGACAAGCTCGCTATCACAAAGATACTTGACTTTGCGCTTGAAATGAAGCCTGAAATAAAAACTCTCGGTTATCTTTACAACACAGGCGAGGACAACTCAGTTTCTACCCTTAAAGAAGTAAAGGCTTACTGTGAGGAAAAGGGCATCACTGTTGTCGAAGGCGCTGCTTCAAACACATCTGAGGTGCAGGAAGCTGCTCAGAACCTTGCCGCAAAGTGCGACGCTGTATTCTCCCCTAACGACAACACTATCGCAGGCGCTATGGGTACAGTTACAGAAGTTATGAACAAGGCTAAAGTTCCAATGTTCGTTGGCGCTGACTCAATGGTAATGGACGGCGGTCTTGGCACTGTTGGTATCGAGTATTCCGACCTTGGTAAGGAAACTGCAAACATGGCAGCTCAGATACTCAGCGGCGAAAAGAAGGCTTCCGAGATACCAATAAAGGTATTCAACGAAGACCTCAGCACTTACATCAACAAGACAACTGCTGACGCTATCGGCATCACTATTCCTGACGATATTGCAAACGGAGAAAAGACAGTTTACTTCGATTAAACTATTGCAAAATCAAATCAAACATAGTATAATAGTAGGGAGCGGGACTTTCGCTCCCTGCTATTTTTTATTGAAAGGAAAATTATATGAAACTGAATAAGAAAACAGTTATCTCGCTTATACCGAAAGCTGTGCTTTTGATCTTACTTCTTGTGATAATAAACACTCAGCTCACGGAAAGCGTTGTTACGGGAACATTTGAAAAGGGTCTTGTTTTTTCTATCCTTGCGCTTGGAATATTCATCTCATTCAGGATACTTGATATCCCTGACCTGTCGGTAGACGGAACTTTCACCCTTGGCGTTGCAGTATCAGTTATGCAGGCTTTCAACGGCGACCCTATCAAGGGCATACTGCTGTCAATAGTTGCAGGAGCTATCGCAGGAAGCGTGACAGGAATACTTATCACAAAACTCAACGTTCAGCCTATACTTGCTGGAATAATCACAATGACGGCTCTTTACTCCATAAACCTGAAAATCATGGACAGACCTAATATTTCACTCTATAAGAAAGATACTATATTTACAATAGCACAGAAATATTTCGGCGACTATTACAAGCTTGCGGCGGCAGGTATCGTGCTTGTTATTGCGGCTGTTCTGCTTTTCTGGTTTCTTAAAACTCAGGCAGGAATGTCACTTAGAGCCACAGGCGACAACGAATACATGGTAAGGGCTTCTTCAATAAACTCAGACAGAATGAAGATAATGGGCTTTGCCATTGCAAACGCTTTGGTATCCCTTTCAGGCGCAATGTACGCTCAGTATTCCTCGGCAGGCGACTCAAACAGCGGTACAGGTATGCTGGTGGTAGGCCTTGCTTCTATCATTATCGGTGAGATATTCTTCAGCAAGCACTCGATCCTCTGCGGAATACTTGCGGCGATATTCGGTGCGATAGCATACAGATTTGTTCTTGCTTTTGCAATGAATCTCGGTATGGACAGCAACTACACAAAGCTTTTCTCAGCCTGCATAGTTGCCCTTGCTATCTCTCTGCCTGCTATCAAGAAGTATATCACAAAGGCATACAAGCGTGTATGCAGTGACAAATAGGAGGTTTAAAATGCTTAAGCTTGAAAATATAAACATAACCTTCAACAAGAACACTGCCAACGAGCGTAAGGCACTCCAGCACATAGACCTTGATGTGGCTGACGGAGATTTCGTTACTGTAATAGGTTCAAATGGTGCAGGAAAATCCACACTTATGAACGTTATCAGTGGCAGCTACGAGGCTGACACCGGCAAGATATTCCTTGACGGAAAGAACATCACTCACCTAAAGGAGCACCAACGCGCAAGAACTATAGGCAGGCTTTTCCAAGACCCGCTGAGAGGAACTGCGCCAAACATGACCATAGAGGAAAATCTCGGCCTTGCCTACAGTCGTGGAAAGCGTCGTTCGCTGACTATCGGTATCAGGAAAAAGGACGTTTCAGTGTTCAGAGAAAGGCTCAAGGAGCTTGACTTAGGTCTTGAGGACAGAATGAAAATGCCTGTGGGCTTGCTCTCAGGCGGACAGCGGCAGGCGCTCACATTGCTTATGGCGACTATCGTTACACCAAAGCTTCTGCTTCTTGACGAACACACTGCGGCACTTGACCCTAAGACCGCAGAAAAGGTCATGAGGATAACCGAAAAGATAGTAAAGGAAAACGCACTGACTACTCTTATGATAACACACAACATTTCAAATGCCATTGAATACGGCAACAAGACTATCGTAATGAGCCAAGGCAAACTGCTTCTTACTATCGAGGGCGAGCAGAGAGCAAACATGACGGTGGAAAAGCTTATGAAGCTTTATTCCGACACCGCCGAGGACGAACTTTCAGACAAGATGATACTTCAAGAATAATCAGACATACAAAAAGCTGCGGAGTTTTAGAGGAACGCCGATAAAGAAGTATTTAAGATTTTAAGATAAGGTTGCGTAACCGCCTTGGTTACGCAACCTTTCTCTTTTTGTCGTACTTCATACTGTCAGCGACCGCAGTCGATACTGCAACATCGAAGCGATAATAAATGTCGATCTGCTGTGTGCGGTGCCCACTGCTCTTATCGGGAGCATGAACAACAATCTTCTCGATCAGTTCGTGCATGATCTCAGGAGTAAGCTCCGTGATACGCTCATACTTCTTCACCACGCTGATGAATGTGGTCACATCGGCGGACTTCTGTTCGGCGGTTTCGATATAGGCAGTAAGCTCTGAAGCGCTATCCCTCAGTTTCTTCTGCTCGTCCTCATATCCTTCTGACATGACAGCAAATCGCTCATCGGAAATTTTCCCTGATACATTGTCCTCATAAAGCCTTGTAAACAGCCTGTCAAGCTCAATGATACGCTTTTCAGCCTGTTTCAGGGCTTTCTTTGCTTTTGTAAGTTCCGAGGACTGCTTCTGAACGGAATTGTCCATAGCCGCCTGCACAAACTCGTCCTCATGCTCTTTAACCCTGACAAGCAGTTTGTTCAGCTCGTTCAACACGATCTCATTCAGTACAACAGTTCTGATGAAGTGTGCGGAACAAGCGTCCTTGTCTGAGGAATATGTGGAACACTTCAAATGCTCCTGATCTGCGGTCAGACTTGTCGCACGGCACAGATACATCTTCTTTCCGCAGTCGGCACAGTAGACCATACCCGAAAATGGATTGACTTCCTCATGTTTGGTGGGACGGCGCTTGTTCTTGCGAAGCTCCTGCACCAAATCAAACTCCTGCTGAGTTACGATAGGCTCATGAGTATTCTCAAAGATGAACCATTCTTCCTGCGGATTTCTCACGGTCTTCTTGTTTTTGTAGGACTTCTTATGTGTTCTGAAATTGACTGTATGCCCGATGTATTCGGGTCGATTAAGAATGTGGCTGATAGTTTTTCCGCTCCAGCGGTGCAGCTTAGCGTTCTTGTGACCGTTATCCCTACCCTTTGACAGAGCGTAGGCTGTAGGAGTCGGGATACCTTCCTGCGTGAGAATGCGGGCAATCTGCACCGGACCGTAGCCCTCAATGCAGAGCTTGAATATCCTTCGGACAACCTCAGCAGCTTCATCGTCAACGAGCCACAAATTTTTGTCAGCTTCGGACTTTTTATAACCGTAAATCGGGAGAGATAAAGGCTTCCCCGACTGCCCCTTAGCCTTAAAAACGGCTCTGATCTTCTTACTCGTATCACGGGCGTACCAGTCATTAAAAATATTTTTGAAAGCCATCAGCTCATTTTCAGACTTTAAGGTATCCACGCCATCATTGATAGCGATATAGCGGACATCATAATCGGGAAATATGATCTCGATGTATTCGCCGGTTTTCAAATAATCACGACCGAGGCGGCTCAAATCCTTAGTGATAACAGTTCCAACCTTTCCGGCTTCTACATCTGCCATCATAGACTTGAAGCCGTCACGCTCAAACGTAGTTCCACTCACACCATCGTCCACATAAAACACGGGGTTTCTGAAACCATTATCCTCTGCGTACTTCTTGAGGATAGCCTTCTGATTGGTGATGCTGTTGCTCTCACCCTGTAACATATCGTCCTGTGAAAGACGACAATATAATGCTGTGATCTTGTCTGTCATATTAACCTTCCTTTCCGACAGATACAGCAAGCTATGTTATCATTATAGCGCGCACCGAAAATAAATACAATGCGCCGATATTCCAAAGTTACACAGCCTGCTTCTCGGGTTCTTGTCCGGATTCACCGAGGAAATCCTCACACTCACGGATTATGAGCCGTTTCAGAATATCCGAAAGGCTTGCCTTTGAAGCAGGGTTAAATACGGTCTTGATCGTATACAGCGTATGTCCGATTTTGTACTCGGACACAGTTTCTGTTGCCGTATTTTCTACGGCAGTATAATCTTTATTATTCATAGCGAACTTTCTCCTTTGCTTGTCTATCTCTACGCATATAGAGTGAGGGCTTCGCTTTCTCTTTCTTACCCTCGTTTTGTTGTTGCTTTATACTTTTATGATAGCTGTGCGGAACGGCATTGCTGCCGTCCCATATCACAGCTTTTTTGTCGGACTATCAGTCCTTGAAAGACTTCTCATCAAAGAAAGAAGTCTGTCCGATAAGTTCGGATTCATCACTGTCCTGAGCTGTATCTGTATCGCTATCGGCAGTGCTCTCCTGTTTCAGCTTTGCAAGCTGTTCAGGGTGCTTAGTGATAAGCTCAAAAAGTCCCTGCTCATCACAGCCGAGTGCGTCCCTGATCTTAGCGAGCTGGATTGCGTTCAGCTTTGCATTGATCTTCTCAATTTCAGCCTTGTCGCTCTCGATACGGTCAAGCACCGCCTGACGCTTGCTCAGGAGCTTTTCTGTCTGCTGTTCATAGGTAAGCATACCGCCACCTCCTTCCGTTTTATTCTCTCCTTGTTTTGTTTGTGTCTGCCGTGGTATCTCCACAATCAAATTATAGCGCGCAATGAAGCCATTTGTCCAGCTGCAATTGCGCACGAACTTTTAGTGAAATTTCCATTTTACCCAGTGTAATTTGTCCGGAAATAATAAAAAGCTGCGGAGCGGAAGTATATCCCGCTTCACAGCTTTTACGAAAATATTTCTGATTTATAGATGATGTTATTCTGGTTGAACTAAAATAATACTGTTAGCTTGCAATCCATCTCGAACAAACAATTCGGGTGTTGTTTCTTCAGGAATACCCTCTAACATTAAAGCAGCTTTGGCTTGATTAAAAGATACTTCTATACTCTTGCCAAATCCTATAGAAGAATAAAACTGAGAGGCAAATACGAGTGCCGCTTCATCGCCTATAGAAGTGTTCATTCCAATGGCTATATCTACATACTTTACGATATTCTCCGCTTGAATAGCTGAAAAGCAAGCATTAAAGAAAATCAGACGCACCTTATCGGAAAGTGTCATAATAGTTTGTGCCATAGCTTCTTTTGTAACTAATTTACATTCTCCGTCAGGATTTTCAAATGCTAACGTACCATCGTCATCTCCATGACCACTAAAATGAATAATATCAGGATTAACTTCATTTATAGCCTGTAGAAGATCAGAAGTTCGTACAGCCCACCTTGATTCAAATTTTATTGTGTCCCTATATTCAGACTTCCTAATCATTTCTTGTATTGCTCGACATTCAGCATCTAACCGTAGCGAAGGAGTATCTACGGGATTTGATGCTAAAAATAATACAGTAATTGTCTTAGGTAATTTCTGTAATTCATCTATTTGATTTTGCAAATTAGAATGTATGTCAGCATGACGTTGAATTGTTTTATTTAACTCTAAAATCTGATGTTGTGTTTTTTTCTGCATTACGGCTTCCGCTTTAATCCGTTGATCATGAATCTTCTTTTCTTCACGTTCAATTTTCTTTTGTTCATCAGCTATTTCCTTCTCAAGCTTTGCAATCTGTTTTTCAAGAACGGCAATTTTCTTCTCAGACGTTGTGATGTCTTTTTCAGCCCTGGTTATATCATTGGTTTTAGATTTAATGGTAGCTGAACTTTTTGTTTTTCTTATAGCATCGCTGGCACGTTCAATTTTAGTTCTTGCTGCAGCTATTTTTTCATTTTCCTTAGCTTTCTCTGAAAACAGTTTGGAAATCTGCTCTCTTTTCTTTGCAACATTTGTTCTATAAGTATCAATAAGAGCCATATAGTCCTCCGAAATATTATCTTCCTCCAAAATGCGAAACGTTTATAAGTAAGAACATACCTTTTCTTACATATTAAGTATACCACATAATCATTGAAAAAGCAACTAAGTTGATTTTAAATATGCAACAGTTCTATACACAATATAAACATAAATTCGCTGTTGATTTTAAGCAATGAGAAGAACTGTTATAAACATACTGAAAATTCTCAGAAGAAACATTAACATAACCGTAAATTCTTCGGTAGATATATAAAGATACATTTTCATCAGACTGCCGCACAACTTGCGCAATAATTGCGCCGAGGTATTTTACAATATAATCGTCGGCAGGAGCGACGAAAAAAAATAGAGTCGCTATCGCTCCGAATTCTCGCTATAACAGCGAGAAAACAACCTCCGCAGGTGGATTATATGAGTGTCGATGAAATCGGCACTCTCAGTTCGCAAGCACGGTATTTTGTGCCGCGTTTCGGAAAACGGGCAACAAAACACGATGCTTGTCAGGGGAAAAGTTCCCCTAAGACCCCTTAATAAAAAAGACCGCTGATGCGGTCGAGAACGAAAGGAAGTTTTTATGACAAAAGCAGAGATGAATTACAAACGAGATTACGGTCACAAGGACAGCGAAGAACTTGCTCTCAACTATACCCGTGACAGTATTAAAGAAGAGCTTGACGGAGTGCTTGAAAAGGTCACTCTCGATAACCTCACAGCAGACGAACAGGAATATATCGACGGACGGGATCAATGCCGTAATCATACACTGAATATCCGCTTCAACGATACCGAATGGGAGCATATCTGCAAGCAGGTGGAGCTTCTCCATTTGAAGAAATCAAGCTATGTCCGTGAGTGTGCAAAGGCGCATTATGTTCTGATGATGGATCAGGGTGATATGAACGGTATTATCGGTGCTGTCAGAGCCTTATCCACAAATGTGAATCAGATAGCCCGACGTGCCAATAAAACTGGACGGGTTTATGAGGAAGATATAACTACTACGAAAGAGAGTGTGAATGCGATTTGGCAGTTACTAAGCTACATTCAATCAGCGACTCAGTGTGCGGAAGCCTTGAATACATCGTGGACGGGAATAAGACCAGAGGTCATTCGCTTGTCGAGTCTTTTATGTGCGAGACAGAACCCGTCCGAGCAGCCGAACAGTTCCGAGCCGTCAGAGAGCGTTTCGGAAGTAGTCGAAGCACCACTAAAGCCCAGCACATAATTCAGTCGTTCGCCCCCAACGAAGTCACCCCCGAAAAGGCAATGGAGATAGCTCAGGAGTTATGCCATAGATTGCTGAAAGAACAGTATCAATATGTTGTTGCGATACACACCGATCACGATCATATCCACGCCCATATCGTTATAAATAACACGAATTTTATCACGGGCAGAACCTTTGAAACAGAGCATAATCAGGGCAAGAAAAAAGACCGTGCGTGGGCAAAGGTGCGCCGTATCTCGGACGAGCTTTGCAAGGAGAATAATTTGTCTGTTATCGAACACCCCGAAGAAGTCAAGGGTAAGTCGCACTGGGAGTGGGACATGAACAGGCAGGGCTTATCGTGGAAAGCAAAGCTGAAATATGCTATCGACCAAGTTGTAAAGGAGAGCGATGACTTTGCTGATTTTCTACTGAAATGCGCCCAGAACGGCATACTTGTCTACTACAATCCGGAGCATACGATAGACTTGAAATTTATGCTTGCCGAGCAGAAAGAGCGCAATCCGAGGGCGAAATTTACAAGAGCAAAAACTCTTGGGTGGTTTTACGAAACGGAGCAGATAAAGAGCCGTATCGTTCACTACAAGAAAGCTATGGAATACAAGCCGAAAGCAAGGATCGTCCGTGTGCCTGTGCAGGTGGAGGAAAACAAGTTTATCCGTGACAGCATCGACCGCACCAACATGAAGCTGACAAGCAAGGCAATGAATATTCTCACCAAGTACGGCGTGACTGCCGAGGAAGCAAAAGCCGAGAGCATAGCCGCATTCAGTGAGAGGGTGGCGCTTGTGCAGGAGCTTAACGCTATTTCGGACGAGATCAAGGAGCTTGAAGAACGTCCCGAAACGCTTAGAAAATTCTGGGCTTTCAAGCCATATTATGATGAGTACAAGTCCCTCAGCGGACGGAAACAGGAGAAGTATAAAAAAGCTCACGGCGGTACTTTATCGGATTATCATGAGCTGAAAAAGAAACTGTTGGAATGGTATCCAAGCGGTCATGTGCCGAGTGCCGAAAAGTTGAATAAGCATATTGCCGAGCTGAGAACACAATCGGTTCAGAAAAATGCACGATATAAGGCTGTTAAGCTGAAAGCGGACGAGCTGTCGCAGGCGGCGAATGAGATCGAGCAGTATCTACGTCAGGAGCAGAGTCGAGATCAGCAGAAAAAACGAAGGCAGAATGTACTTGAATGATACAGCGCATTGCACCGAGGATTTTCCTCTTTTTGCTGCGCTATGCACAAGAATTATTACAATAATTCCGATATGCTGGACTCTGAAATCATTGTAGGCTATAATATGGTTACTATGAAATTGGAGGTGCAGTATATGTTAGCAATACCCGAATTGGCTATGCCGAGATCACGCAAGGTCACGACTGTCTGCAACGGCAGGCGTGAGGTATGGACGGACTACGAAGAAGCGAAAGCCTATTTTCTTGATCTTATGATGTCCACAGAGAGCGAGGAGCATGAACGTGTAGAGTGCGTTTATATTCAACTCCTGCACGGACTTGATGAATGTAGTGACGAAGATGAATAAGCAAGAGAGCGAGTTGTCATTATGGTAGCTCGCTCTTAGTATTTCAAAAACTCGCCAAAGTGGAACTAATTAGTCCCATATTCTGTTGACTTTTGAAGTCGTGTTATGTTATTATAGAAACATCACCGAAAGCCACATTTCACAAAAAATCAAGGAGGTACTGGCATGAATAACGAGCAGCAGGCAAAGAACCTTGTTGTCAGCAAAGAACAAGACTTTTCTGATAGGACAAAAGTTACAAAACAATCTTTTTCTCTTTTCTTTGACCGTATGTTGAAGAAACTTAACGAACACACCGGTCAAGCTATATCTAAAAAGGACATTGCCGATATGCTTGATATAGATTACGAATTGTTCAGACACTACGTTAATAAAAGTAAAGTACTGAAAAAAAGGGATTGTATTATTGCCATATGCGCTATGTTACAAGCGGATACTTCGGATACAAATGATGGCTTATACTATTATGATATGGAAGAATTAAATGACTATGATCCGAGAGATGAAATGCTAATGGACATACTCGATGAACAAACCCAATGCTTCCTGACCATAGACGAAATAAACCAGAAATTAAGCGGAAAATTCTTTCCTGAACTGGATATTATTGATCATCGCAAAAAGAAAGATATTATAAAGCCTGAATATCCTTTCAGGGTTATTAAGACGAGCGTTGAATGCAGAACTGATGAGCTTATATACGGCGATCCTTATGATTCTCTTGATACTGCATATAAAAGGTTATGCAGAATATATGCGTTCATGTGGCTTGACGATAATGGCAGAAAAGGATATGAATTATGTGCAGAGCCTGATGGCTTCTTGTCATGTACTGAATATCCTATGAGGGGTGAGTGGTATCATAAATACGACAGTCCTGAAAATTCAGGTATATTTAAAAACTGTTTTATAGAGCTGCAACGGAGGGCAATGGCAGAGAAAAAAAGAATTGCAGAACCGCTGAATGATACCCGTAACTATCATGAGCGTATTTCAGCCAAAGTAATAAAAAACGAACTTCATGTATTCTATGAAACTTACAACTACACTGTTCCTGAACTGGGTGAATACTATCTCATGGACTATGTTAATGGTGAGTATACACTCTATGTGTCACACAAAAGCCGATTTATGAGGTATTATCTTTCCGAACAAGAATATCTCGACCTGTTTGGAAAAATATCCGACAAATATGATGAACATTATTCTTCTATAGAACAAATTGAAAACGCAATTGCTTCGGTAAGTACGGACAGAAAGGAGATAATACGACTTCGAATCAGGGCTTACCGAAATGCGCAGGATAAGATCAATTCTCTTATAGATAAGCTAATATCAGGGCAGGCGCATATTCGTAATCTTAAAGAAATATATGATAATGAACTCGATGTGCTGTCATATTATAAGGTCGAAGAAGCTTTCCAATGCAGTTACGATCCTGAATATGGAGAAATCGACGGTACCGGTTTAGATAAAGTATCATTCTCGCTTCCCGGTGATATGCAGGTAGAACTGTCTGTTGATGATCTCTGTGCAGGATTTACGATTGGATTAAGTACCATAGAGGAAGTAGGTACTTTTCTAATGACTCACAAAACGTTTGATTTAGCAGAGTCGTTAACCACGGGACTTGTTAGTCCCAAATCTGATTGACGTTCTCTGTTAGAAATGATATAATAAGCTCACAACATGAAGGGAGTGATAGAAATGCTGAACTATCCACAAAGAAAACCTATCGAGATCACGCATCACGCTATGCAGCGGCTCGAAGAACGAGTCAAGAACTATGACGGCTTTAAAAGCTGGCAGCATATGGTCAAAACGGCACGGTATGAAGGAAGGAGTGAAGAAAACATGACCAATGCCGAGTACGAGTGGTACATAACGCATATCACTCACCTTTATAGTTCATCGCAAGTCAGGATAATGAACGGGTTCGCTTTTCTCTTTATGGGTAACAAGGGACACGCTCGAACACTGGTAACAGTTATTGCTGTTGCTTAAATCTAAAGGAGGAGTCATTATGAACGAACAGAATAAGACTGAAACTACCTGGTGGGAACGTAATAAGAAAAAGGTTCTCATCATCGGCGGAGTTGTAGTTGCCGTTGGTGTAGGCGTTCTTGTTTTTAAGAACAAGGACGCACTTATAGCACTTGTTAAAGGAGGCAAGAAACTTGCAAGTAAAGTTCCTCCTATTGCTGATACGACTATCATCGAGACAACCACCGAAGTGATCACTACTGTTGAGACGGAAACAATTACCGTCAGCAAAACGCTAAACAATGGTGTTCCATTTGGAGTTGAAGGATTTATACGTAACCTTCCTGATGGTTGGCACCCATCCGCCGAGAAGATCGCGCAGGCAGCTGCTCTTGGCATAAAACTTGGAGAACACCAAACACTCGTAGATCCCTATATGAAAAATGTAGCCTGAGCATATTCAGACTTCTATAACAATATCAAAGTCGTGTCCAGCGCAGTTCGTTGGACACGACTTTATGTTTTTATAAACAAGAGAGCTTTCACACAATCAGCGCATAAGTAGCGCAATACCGGCGCGCATACTACATGACCTCAGCGCAGTAACCGTATATAATAAAAACAGCCGATTTCTCAAAATAGATACATTCAGGATATAGCTCACAAAACAGCGTAAAACCGTCACTATTCAATTTTCAAGATGCTGTTCTGACACCAATTTACAACTGCATACACATATTCATCAGCCTGCGTTCATAGGTGCGGTCAGGGTGGATATATCGGTTGAGTGTCAGGGTTACGCTGCTATGACCGAGGACGGCGGACAGGGCTTTGACGTTGAATCCCTTCTCTGCGGAATTGGTCGCAAAAGTGTGGCGGAGTTTGTGATAATTGTGGCCTTCTACCTCCGCCGATTGCAGTATCTTCTTGTAGCGGTACTGCATTGTGCGAGGTTCGACAGGCTTGTCCGTACCCGATAAGATGAAATGATCGGCTTCATCACAGAACATTTCAAAATACTTCATGAGCATATCGGGGATAGCAATCTCTCTGAACGATGTTGCCGACTTTGGAGCGGAGATCACGATCTTTGTCTTCCTGTTACCGTTGGCGAAAGTGATACGCTGAACAGTCCTGCGGATACGCAGTACCTTGTGCTGAAAATCGACATCTTCCCATTTCAGACCGCAAAGCTCACCGATACGCAAACCCATAAAAAGCGACAGCAGGATACCAAAAGCAGTCAGCGACATATTGGCTTTCAGATAAGAAACGAGCTTTTTCTGCTCTGTATCGCTGATCTTCTCGACCTGATTTCTTTCGGCTTTAGGAAGAACGACATTTTTCAGGGAAAGCCTGAACCCATATTCCTCCTGTGCATATTTCAGCATCGTTTTGAAAACAGTAAATATATCCCTCACATAGCTTGCAGATAAGCCGTCTGCGAGCTTTTTGTTTATAAAGGCATTGATCCTGCCTGCGGTCAGATCTGCACACGGAATATCCCCGAATTCGGGCAGAATGTGCTTTTCAAACTTATTCTGGTAGTTGGCAAGCGTAGATTCCTTGACACGGTTTACCACAGCATTCAGCCATTCCCGATACACCTTGCTGACAGTGATATATCTGCCCGAAAGATAGCGTGTGGCTATCTCACGTCCTATAAGCACCTTGCTCTCGGCTTCTTCGTAGGTCTTGCCATAAACATAATGATATTGTGCTTTGCCGTTATCGGCGTATTCAGCGATGAACTTCCCGACATACCGCCCGTCTTTACGCTTTGTAATAGTTATACCTGTTTTCTCCATTCAGTAGCCCTCCAACGCTCTCAGAATAGCAATCTGCACATCTGCATTGCCCTTGTTGTATACAAACCGCTGATTTTCAGCCTGATACTTGAAAAATCCCGAAAAATCCTGTATAATATCATTATGGGATATTATGTCTTTCAACGCAAACATCTGTAAAAATATGCGGATTTCGTAAAAGTATCTATTTCAAGAAAAAACTATCTTCTCCCCAGATACTTTACATAGTATAACACCGCATTTATCAGGTATGCAGGCAGAATGAACGGTTATCCCTGAATTATGCAATAGTTAGGGGGATTGCAATGGCACACGATACTTTATATATAGTTGACAACAGCAGCGAAAAGGCTTCTGTAAAAAATTATCTTTCCGAATGGTGTTCTATTTCCAAGCAAATGGATATTGCAACAGGTTACTTTGAAATCGGTGGTCTGCTCACTTTAGGGGAAGATTGGCAGAAACTCGACAAGATACGCATTATTCTCGGCAATGAAGTTACAAAACGCACAAAAGATGTCATAGAAGAAGTAGCACAGACTATGATCGAGCGTTTCCGTACCAGTATGGAGCGTGAACAGGAAAAGAATGAGTTCCTGATAGGTGTTCCGGCTATTATAAAGGCTATGAAGTCCGGCAAGATTGAGTGTCGTGTATATGACAGCAATAAATTTCACGCTAAGGCATATATCACCTATTTCCGTGATGAATACAGAGATCAGTTCATTTCTGCTATGAATGTTCCATCGGGGTATGCCCTGGTCGGTTCAAGCAACTTTACTAAGGCAGGACTGACACAGAATATCGAGCTGAATGTTCAGGTAAAAGATGAAGTTGAACAGCTTCAGAAGTGGTTTGATGAGCATTGGCAGAACGGCACGGATATTACCGAGGCTGTGTTGAAGGTCATGGAGATGCACTGCCGTGAGTTCAGTCCTTATGATGTTTATCTTCGCTCCATGTATGAGTATTTCAAGAGCCATGAGGAAACAGTATCGGAATGGGAAGAAAACGAATCGGTCGTGTATAAAGGCTTGTCGCAGTATCAGAAAGACGGCTACAATAGCCTGATACAGATAGCCGAGCATTATTCAGGTGCTTTTCTTTGTGATGGTGTAGGTTTGGGCAAGACCTTTGTCGGAATGATGCTGATAGAGCGTTTTGTAAAGAAAGAGCGTAAGAATGTTGTACTGATCGTGCCTGCATCTGCAAGGATGTCCGTATGGGAAGTGACGATAAAAAGGCTTATCCCTGAGATACTGGAGGGCTTCTACCCGTTTAAGATCATCAACCATACTGATCTTCTGCTTGATAGAAATCAAAATCTGATGAATCAGATCGCACAGCAGGCAGAGATCATTATCATAGATGAAGCACATCATTTCCGCAACCGTTCCTCCAACAGATACAGAAAACTGTTTGATATGATGCAGGCAGGCTGTAAAAAGCAGATGTTTATGCTGACAGCCACACCGATCAATAACAGTTTCCTTGATCTACAGCATCTTATCGAGCTTTTTACGCACAGACAGGAAGATTACTTCTCCGCTGCACCTCTTGGCATACACAGCCTTGCAGGACATTTCAAAAAGATGGAGAAACAGCTCGATCAGGTTTCAGGTACAGCTATCAGCGATTCCCTTGATATATCCGGCGATATTATCCGCGCAGACAAACTTGTGACGGAGCTTGTTGTACAGCGCAGTCGTGCTTATGTTAAGCGTAGTCTGCTGACTGAGCAAGGAAATAACGTTTTGTTCTCCGAAAGGAAACCGCCGACAGTTGCGAACTACTCTCTTGAAAAGTCATACGGCAGACTGATAAAGGACTTCAAGGAGTCTTTTGACCGCAAGGACAAGAACGGAAAAACGATAACGATCCTGTCCCTTGCCATTTATTCGCCGTACAGTGATGATTATTTCATCGGGGACAAGTCCAAGATGGACGAGATGGTAACCGGTCGTCAACAGCAGGTAGTAAATCTTATCCGTATTCTGTTGCTGAAACGCTTTGAAAGTTCTATCGAAGCATTCAAGGAGACTTGTATCAAAATATATATCCGTCTGAACAAATTCCTCAACGACTACAAGGATACCGATGCAAGCAGTAAGCGACGTGTTGAGAGAAAACAGGCTGAACAGGAAGATATTCTACGGTACGCCGAGGAATATGCAGCTTTGAATCAGACCTCTATCGAAGATATTGAGGACAGCCTGCCCGATTATGTGTGGAATACGCAGGAAGTCTTTGATGTCAATGATTTCGATATCAATGCTCTGCTTGTTGATACGATGATGGATATGGACACGCTTTCTAAGTTCATCGAAGATATGATGGAATTCAAGCCCGAAAACGATGATAAGATACGGGAATTAAAGCATATCCTGCACGAAGATACACGCATTCAGAACAAGAAAGTCATCATCTTCACGGAATACAAGGCGACAGCGCAGTATATTTATCGTGAGTTGCAAAATGCAGGTTTTACCGATCTTTACGAGATCGACGGACAGACTTCCGGTGACCGCCATGAGATGATACAGCGTTTTGCTCCGTATTATAACGGCTGTTCATCGGCAGAGGTAACGGACGAGATAAAGATACTTATCGCAACAGATGTACTTGCAGAGGGCTTGAACTTGCAGGACGCATCGTGCCTTATAAACTATGAATTGCATTGGAACCCTGTTCGCCTTATGCAAAGAATAGGTCGTATCGACCGCCGCCGTGATGCAGATACCGAAGCCCATCTGCTTGCAGATCACCCCGAACTGAAAGCAGACCGTGATTATGCTTACTATTGGAACTTCCTGCCGCCAAAGGAATTGGAAGATCTTTTGTCACTGTATAAGACCGTATCAAAGAAAACGCTCCGTATTTCCAAGACATTCGGCATTGAGGGAGAAAAGCTCCTAACTCCTGATGACGAATACGAAGCACTGAAAGAATTCAATTCTCATTATGAGGGCAGTACTTCCGCTGAAGAAGAAATTGCCCTTGCATATCAGCAGTTGTTGGCGGATAATCCCGACTATCTTGAACAGGTCAAGGAACTGCCGAGAAAGATGTACAGCGGTAAAATGGCTTCTACCCGTAAGGGATACTTCTTCTGCTATGAACTGCCTACAAAGAGAGCAGACGGCTCATGGTCGGACGGCGATGGTATTTACCGTTGGTATGTGGTTGATCCCGATACCAAGCAGGTCACGGAAGATCTGCATGAGATATGGACTGCCGTTAAGTGTGAGCGTGACGAGAGCAGAGTCTTTAACGCTAATGAGGAGCAGTTCTCCGAGATACGCAAAGTGATAGAGAATTACATCAAGAAGAATTATCTGAAAGCGATACAGGCACCTATGGGAAAAAAAGCCAAGCTGGTCACATGGCTTCAGATGATATAAGGGGTAACAGATATGGATATCAGAAATATAAAGAGCATAGATGATCTTATCAGGTACTTCACCGAGGAACTAAACTGGAACATCAACCTTGATGATTTTGATGAGATCGACGATATTACATACGATTTCGATGCATCGGACATCGGGCTGAAAGAAGAAGCATTTGCTAAGATTTCATCATTACGGCAGTTACAGCCACTCTGCGATGAGCAGAAATGGGGCATCTTCTGCGTAGAATTCGACAGCAACAAGTTTGAAGTGTCGGCACTGCGAAAGATACTGTCAGGACTTATCCCAAAGAGAAGAAATGCCGCTGAACACGCTGTATGGTCGCAGAAAGACCTTCTTTTCCTCTGCTTCTGGGGGACGGATAATAACCGCACCATTGGTATCGCACATTTTGAGGATAAGGATGCAGGACTTCCGCAGATAAAAATGATCTCCTGTGCGCCTGCGGTTGAGGACTTCACACAGATACGCACTTTTGAGGAGCGTATTAGTCATTTATCATGGGTGAAAGATGTTACAGACACACAGGCATGGTATGAACAGTGGTCATCGGCGTTTGTGACAGCATATCATCAGGTCATAAGGGACTCTGCTTCGCTTACTGTCAAGCTGGCGGCAGAGGCTCAGGCTATCCGTGACCGTATACTTGACATATATGCTGTCGAAACGCATGACGGATATGTGCATAAGCTGTTCAAGGATTTCAAGGACAATCTTATCCATGATATGACCAAGCAGCAGTTTGCGGATATGTACGCTCAGACCGTTGTTTACGGCTTATTCTCGGCAAGATGCATGGATAAGACGCAGGATAGCTTCAATGTGAAAGAAGCCATCGCCTGCATTCCGAACACGAACCCTTTCCTGAAAAGGCTCATGGAAGAATGTCTGGGCGAAGGCAGTGAGCGTCACCTGACCTTTGACGAACTGGAAGTTGCGAATGTTGTGGAGATACTCACGCACACGAACACCGACCTCATATTGCAGGATTTCAACCGTCAGACAGGCGGCGGCCGTGAAGACCCTGTTATTCATTTCTATGAGGAATTCCTGACCTCATACGACAAGGCACAGAAGGTGCAGAGGGGCGTTTACTATACACCGCAGCCTGTTGTCAATTTCATTGTCAGGGCGGTTGACAGTATTCTGAAAACGGAGTTCGGGCTTGCGGACGGTCTGGCATCGGAAGAAACAAAAGACGTTATGGTAGAGGTTGAGGGTAAGAAACGTCGTGAGCGCCGTGAAGTGCCTGCGGTTCAGATACTCGATCCCGCAACAGGTACAGGAACATTCCTGCGTCAGACCATTCTGCAAATATATGATAATTTCAGAGCCAAGCACAAGGGTGAGAGCGAGGAGCAGATCAGAAAGGCATGGAACGAGTATGTTCCAAAGCACCTGCTGCCCCGTCTAAACGGTTTTGAGCTGATGATGGCTCCCTATGCCGTAGCTCACATGAAGCTCGCTATGGTGCTGAAAGATACGGGCTATGATTTCGGCGGTGACCACCGTCTGAATGTGTTCCTGACCAATTCGTTAGAAGAAGCAGGCAAGGACGATTTTCAGATGACGCTGTTTGACAACGATCCGCTTGCGTTTGAATCTATTGAAGCGAATCAGGCGAAGAAGAATAATGGCATTAATGTGATTATTGGTAATCCACCCTACTCCGGTGAAAGTGCCAATAAGGGTAAGTGGATCATGGATTTAATGAAGGATTACAAGAAAGAGCCAGGCGGAAGAATAAAATTGCAGGAGCGTAATCCGAAGTGGCTGAATGATGATTATGTTAAGTTTATTCGATATGCACAAACATTTATAGAAAAAAGTAATGCAGGTATTTTAGCATTTATCACACCAAATAAGTATATGGAAAACTCGACGTTTAGGGGAATGCGATGGCTTCTATCTACACTATTTGATAAAATCTATATTGTAAATCTGCACGGTAATTCTAAAGAAGCAGAAAAGAATGATGAAAATGTTTTCGATATTCAGCAGGGCGTAGCTATTTCAATCTTGATAACAACCAATAATCATAGCACATCGAAGTGCGAGGTCAAGTATATTGATATATCGGGTACGAGAGAAGAAAAATATAACTGGCTAAACACAAATGAGTTATCAGTAATAACAAAAAATGTAAGCCTTTCTGAACCGAATTACTTTTTTATGCCTATATTATCGACTGAACCAAGTGTTAATGATACATATTCTAATAACAGCTTTTCAACGAGTGAACTGTTTATTATAAACTCAGCAGGTGTTGTCACTTCTAATGACAAAGTACTAATAGCTAATAATATGCTTGATTTACAATCAAATGTTACTAAGGAATACGGAGTTCCTTTTGACGAAACAATTGTATCGCCAATTGCATATCGAGTGTTTGACAAACGATTGTATTATAATGATACAGCCATTATTGAGCGTTCTCGAACTGAAACAATGAAGCATATGCTGATGAGTAACATAGGATTTGTTACTGTTCGTAAGCAATCACAAAACAAACCAGTCTCTTACTATTTCCTGTCTGAAAATCCTATATCAAATGGATATATTCGTACTGATACCGTAACTATTGATAACTTATCACCGCTTTTCTTATATAAGCAAGATTTTGGTAAAGCTGTTCGTGAGCCAAACTTAAAAGAAGAAATTGTGAAGGCAATTTCAAATTCTTTAAAGCTCCCATTTGCCCCAAACAGCGATGGGGGAAAATCAGATAGTTTTGCTCCGATTGATTTGCTTGATTATATCTATGCTGTACTCTATTCTCCAAATTACCGTGAAAAATACAAGGAATTCCTGAAAATCGACTTTCCCCGTGTACCATACCCGACAGATCAGGAAACCTTCTGGAAACTGGTCGAGATCGGCGGCAAGCTGAGAGAATGTCACCTGATGCAGACCAAATTTGACACCACAGCTTACAGCTTCATCGGTGACGGTACAAACGAGGTCGTCAAACCCGAATACAAGAACGGCAGGGTGTACATCAGCAAGACACAGTATTTCGACAACGTACCGCAGGCACAGTGGGAACAGTACATAGGCGGCTATCAGCCGTTGCAGAAGTGGCTCAAAGACCGCAAGAAGACTGCTCTCTCTGCTGAGGACATCGAGCATTACAAGAAAATTATCGCAGATCTCAGGCTCACCGAGGAGCTTATGGCGGAAATTAATCAGGTTGTGGAGTTCTGATATGACGTAAAAAGGACAGATGCTTCTCTTGTGGAAGTATCTGTCCTTTTGTTGTTATAGCTTGCTGTAAAGGTCTTGCTTATAGTAGCTGTGATAAAACTTCTATATGGGCGCAATCCTTTCCCTCCGCAGCTTTTACTTTTGTTCTTTCACATAAGACTAAACATATGTTATATCTATTCCTGCGATCTTTGCTCTGCCCTTTATGATAAGGATCTTTTCTTTTTCATCATAAGCTCCGTTAGGCTGGTCTATTCCGCCAAGAACGCAGTCGGCTTCCACCTTTATGCCCCAGTTCTTCGGGATATAAAGCTCCACTCCGCCGCAAAGCACATCAACATTCAGCTCGACTTCGTTTCCTGCCATATCGGCAGAATCAAAGTACACCTCCATACCGCTGTAACGGCAGCTTATGTCAACTCTTTTCAGCACCTTTGAGGTTATATACTTTGTGCAGCCTGAAAATCTTGCGTCGATACGCACATATTCCCCGTTGTCTGAGGATTTATCCCATGCAGGATTATCGGTAGTGTGGGTGGTCCACTTGCTTTGGGTAAATCTGTAGCGATAAGGGAAAATGAATGAAAATCCCACGCTGAGAAGCAGTGCCACACCCAGAACAGGCCATGGGGTGAATTTGTCGATACCGAGAGTTTCGTCAAAGAGTATCGCCATGATAGCAAGAGGGAAGAATATTCCCCAGAAGTTAAGGTGTCTGACGCTTGTTACGATAACAGGAACGAGCAAGAGTGAAATTATAACGCTCCACACGCTTACGCTTCCCAGCAGACCTGTGCGGTCTAGGATAAGGGCAACGCCTGCAAGGATAAAGAACAAGCCCCATATAAGATTTTTGTTTTTCATAGAAATCTCCTTTCTCCAAGTCTGAGCTTCAAAAGCTTGTAAAAGCTTCGTGAGGCGTAAAGCTGTTTGTGAGTGCCTGCAAAGCTTATAAGGCTCGCAGAGGTTATGTTTCGTTCAACAGAATAGATGTGCTTTACGTTCACGATAGCAGATTTTGACACCCGCACGAACTTTCGTGGAAGTATCTCTTCAAGCTCAAAAAGCTTCATTTTGACCTGAAAAACGTCGTCAGAGGTATGAGCGTTAAGATTATGTTCCCCTGTTTCAAAAAACAGTATGGAATCAAGGGGAGGATAGAACTGAACTGCGTCTTTGAAAAAAGCTATCTCAGGATCGCCCTCTGCCGACTCCGCCACCCTTTTCATTTTAAGCACACGTTCATCGGGCTGTGCGCACCTTATGACTATCTCGTCCTCAGGCATATTCTCGTCTATCTCTATCCTGATCTTCACGCTTTCACCCCCTGTTTTATCTGACAGCCTTATTATAATCTATTTTGCTTTCCTTGTAAACCCCTTTTGGCTGACAGGTACAGATATCTATGTAAGAGGTAAATTTTATGACCCAAAGGGGGTGCTGACCATGCAACACCCCCTTGATTTAGTTTTTTACCAGTAGCTTGCCTCGCTGCCTGTGCCGTTCTGCATATATTTGTATATAAGCTCGAAAAGCTCGCTGTTGTCAACTCTGTTTTGCTCCATATAATCCACAACGCCCTGAGCGGTAAGACCGCTTGCATAGTCGCTGTTTCTAAGCACCATTGCAAACTCTGCCGCAGAGCAAGCCTTAGCAAAATTCTGTGACACAGCCTCTGTATAGTCAGAACACATAACAGACTTGTCTATAAGCTTGCTTTCGCTCGCCTCCGGGTCTTTATATCTCACTGAAACTGTGAGCATTTCGCCGCTGAGTTCGCTAGTTTCAGCCACCTTGCTCTCGTTATCCTGATATTTCAGAGACTTTTCATTGCCGTTATTTGGCACTATCTCATACAAAACCGTGACCTGCTGCCCCGAGCCGATATCGCCTGCGTCCTTTGTATCGTCCTCAAAGTCCTCGTCATTAAGAAGCCTGTTTTCATAACCCACCAGCCTGTATGCTGAAACATTTTCAGGATTGAACTCTATCTGCACCTTTGCGTCCTTTGCAACAGTGAAAAGCGTTCCGCTCATTTCTGTAACAAGCACCCTTTCTGCTTCGTCAACGCTGTCGATATAAGCATAGTTTCCGTTGCCGTTATCAGCAAGGGCTTCAAGCCTGTTGTCCTTATAGTTTCCTGAGCCAAAGCCAAGCACTGAGAGATAGACCCCTGAGTCACGCTTTTGTGATATAAGGTCAGTAAGCTCTTCTTCACTTGACAGACCAACGTTCAGATCGCCGTCAGTTGCAAGGATAACTCTGTTGTTGCCGCCCTCTATGAAATACTCCTCTGCAAGCTTGTAAGCTGTGGTAATTCCTGCCGCACCTGCTGTCGAGCCGCCTGCTGACAGGCTGTTAAGTGCTGAAACTATCTCGTCGCTGTTGTCACCGCTTTCGTCCTCAAGAACAACGCTGTCGCTGCCTGCATAAGTGACGATAGAAACTCTGTCATCAGCCCCGAGGTTTTCAGCAAGCATTGAGAAAGCCTGCTGAACAAGAGGAAGCTTATCCTCGTCCTCCATTGAGCCGCTCACGTCTATGAGGAAAACAAGGTTTGTAGGCACGTCCTTGACCTTTGCTTCTCTTGCCTGAAGCCCCACCAGCATAAGCTTTGACTCACTGTTCCAAGGGCAATCTGAAAGCTCTGTATTTATGGACACTGCACCCTCTGTCGGCTTTTCATAGTCATACTTGAAATAGTTTATGAACTCCTCTGTTCTCACAGCGTCAGGGTCGACCTCCCAGCCGTCGTTTATCATTCTTCTCACGTTTGTGTAGGAAGCCGTGTCAACGTCTGTGGAAAAGGTGGAAAGCGGTTCGTCTGAAACAAGCTTATAGCCGTTTTCGGTCAGATGGTTATATTCCTCGGTATTGTAACCCCCTCCTATATTCGCCGTGCCGTCAGTATCTCCGGCTGTAACATTGCTGGATCTGTAGTTTTCCGCAGTTGTTCTTTCATTGTTATAGCTGCCGCTCTTTCTGCTCTCCGAGCCGTCATAACCGCTTCCGCATGAAGCAAGCATTGTCGCCGTCATCATAAGCGACAGAGCTGTGATCAAGTTTCTTTTTATGCTGTTTGAAGTTGTCTTTTTCATAGCTGTCATCTCCCGTAAAATAGCGTGGGCGATATGCCCTTGCGTTGTTAGCTACATAGTCCTCCACTTAGCAAGCAGGTCTTGCAGATCGTTTTTCGAGGAATATCTCATTCGGTCATAGAAATAATCGTTCTTGCTTTTCTGCGAGTCCTTAAGAATACCCGAATCATCGTCAAGACTTTTCCAGCCGTTTTGAAAAACGATATTCCCGTCAAGAGAAATTTCTATCTGAGGTGCATTTTCAAAGGCCATAGAATAAGTGCCGTTTTCTTTCCTCAGTGGTATGAAATATTCTCTGTTTTCCTGCATGATATAAGGGGTAGAGCTTTCAATGGTGATATTTGTTTTGCTTTCTTCTCCTGTCTTTGATACAAGGCTGTTTATTCTCAGGGTGTAATGTGCGCTGTCGCTGTCGAGCCTTGCTGAAAGCACTGTCACATCTGCAAAGAAGTCTGTATCTTCCAGAACGCTGTCCTCTGTGAAATAATCATCGCCCTTTGGAATGTAGCTGTCCTCATAAGCCTTTGTGTCTGTGTGGCTGAAACTGAGCTGTTCGTATGTCTTTTCCTCTCTGTTTTCAAGCCTAGCCTTGTCAGCCGTTTCTACGCTATGCTTTGAAACACTGTCCGACTCTGAGCGGATATCGGCGTAAAGGCTTACACCGCCGATAATAAGCACGAGCGAGGCTGCTGCCGCTGCAAATTTTCTGTAATTTCTGCGGCTTACTTTTATCTGTGTCTGATCTTTGTCCGTTTTGTTTTCAAGCTGTCCCTCTATCCTGTCCCAGAGCTTTTCCATGTCAGGGGCAGTATCAGAAATATGCTTTTTGTAAAGAAATTTTATGTTCTTAGCCATAGATACTGTCCTCCTTTATGGTCTTTTTTAGTTTGAAAACAGCCTGACGGTATTTCCATGTGACAGTACCCAGCGGCTTCCCCACTGCCCGACTTATCTCACGAAATGTCATATCCATTCCAAGCCTCATGTTCAAGATATCCCTTTCGCCCTCTGAAAGCAGCTTCAAAGCCTCCTCGAAGGTGAGCTTTCCGATCACATCGTCGTCTACCCGCATACTGTCCTGCTGTTCTTTATGCCCTGCTTCTTCATCATCAAGGGTCGGCGTTTCGTGCCGCCTTTTTCTGATAAAGTCAAGAGCGAGATTTTTCGCCATTACAGTCAGATATCGCTTATGCCCCGTTCCCTTTCGGTACTGACCTGCGGTGTCCCATAGCTTTAGGAAAAAATCTGATGTGAGGTCCTCAGCGTCCTGAGGACTTTTCACAATGTCAAGCATGATGTTATATATCACCTTGCCGTAGCATTGATAGATCTCCCTAAGCCCGTTTTTGTCATTTTTCAGGATCAGCTCCACCCTGAAATCGAACTCAGTATCGGTCAAGTCTTTCACACCCCTCGATAACTTATATACGATTCTGCACGGGAGATTTTATGGCAAAATAGTATACAAATTTTACTTTTATTTTTTGTGCATTGATAACAAACTTATGTACAAACACGATTGTGCCGATAAGATATTTTAGCACATTAAAGCATATCTGTCAAATAAAAGAACACACCCCCGTCCATATGAACGAGGGTGTGTTCTTCGTGTGAAGATCTATGAGAAATTATTTGGAGAGGTCAATATTTCTTACAGCGTCCCTTACCTTAAGAACAAAGGTCGGAGAAACTGAAAGCTCGTCAATTCCCATTCTCAGGAAGGTTTCTGTGAGAGTAGTGTCAGCCGCAAGCTCACCGCATATACCTATCCATGCGCCATTCTTGTGGGCATTCTCTGCAGACATTTCAATAAGTCTAAGTATAGCCTCATGGTGAGTGTCGCAGAACTGCTCTATATCAGGGTTCTGTCTGTCGCAAGCAAGGGTATACTGAGTGAGGTCATTAGTGCCAACGCTGAAAAAGTCCACAAGCTTTGCAAGCTTATCGCTTATGATAGCCGCCGCAGGGGTCTCTATCATGATGCCAAGCTCAACGCTGTCAGAAACTGTTATACCCTGTTCTTTAAGCTCAGCCTTGACTTCACCACACATAGCAAGGGCTTTTTCTACCTCTGAAACGCTTGTTATCATAGGGAACATTATGCCCAGATTGCCGTATACGGAAGCTCTGAAAAGCGCTCTGAGCTGAGTTTTGAATATCTCAGGTCTTGTAAGACAAATTCTTATTGCTCTGTATCCCAAAGCTGGGTTTTCCTCTTTTTTCAGACCGAAATAATCCACCTGCTTGTCAGCACCGATATCGAGCGTTCTTATGATGACCTTTTTCCCTGCCATGCTCTCAAGAACACGCTTATAAGCCTGAAACTGCTGTTCCTCTGTAGGGAAATCTGAGTTTTCAAGATAGAGAAACTCGCTTCTGAAAAGACCTATTCCTCCTGCGTCATTGAGAAGCACAGCACCGATGTTGTCAACGCTTCCGATATTTGCATAAATGTTTATCTTTTTACCGTCCTTTGTGACATTCTCCTTGCCTTTGAGGGTCTGCAAAAGACGCTTTTTCTCCTCGTCTGCTTTCTGCTTTGCGGTAAGCTCAGCGGTGGTCTTTTCATCAGGGTCAACGAATATCTCCCCTGTAAAGCCGTCAACGATAGCAAAGTCGCCGTCCTTTATCTCAGACAGGAATTTGCTTCCTACGCCTATTACCGCAGGTATGTTCATATTTCTTGCAAGGATAGCTGTATGTGAATTTGATGAGCCGTGTGCAGTAACGAAGGCAAGCACCTTGTCTTTATCAAGAGATATTGTTTCGCTTGGTGCAAGATCATCGGCACAAACTATCATCTTGTCGTCACCTGCTGAGCCGTCGCCGACATTGCCCGTGAGGTTTGCGATGATCCTGTTGGAAATATCTTTTACATCTGCGGCTCTTGCCTGCATATAAGGATCGTCCATTGATGCGAACATCTCCGCAAAGTTGTCTGCCGTCACTGCCACTGCATATTCTGCGTTGACCTTCTGGCTGTCGATGATATTCTCTATAGACTCGTTATAATCATCATCTTCAAGCATCATCATGTGTATCTCAAAGATCTGAGCATTGGTTTCGCCCACCTCCCTGAGTGCCTTGTCATAAATGCTCTGGAGCTGTTCTGTGGCTGCCTGCTTAGCTTTGGCAACTCGCTTCTTTTCTCCCTCGCTGTCTTCTGTGTGAATACGTTTTATAGCGGTATCCTGCTTTTTGAATACTGAGATCTTACCCATTGCTACCGCACCGTAAACGCCTTTTCCTGTATACTTAGTCATAAATATCCGCCCCTTTTCTTATAGATCTTATTATTTTTCACGCTTTTTCCAGCCGATGGGACGCTCCTGCGAACACGCCGCAGAAACGTCACACCGGCTGGACGGCTTTTACCGCCCAGCTGACAGATAATAATTAAAGTGTTTCCTCAAAAAATGCCTTGAGTGCTTCGGAAGCCTTGTCCTCGTCTGCACCCTCGCAGGTAACAGTAACAGTATCGCCCTGCTTAACGCCAAGACCCATAAGAGCCATAAGCTTTGTGATGTTCACGCTCTTTCCGCCCTTTTCGATAGTGCAAACGCTCTCGAACTCCTTTGCTTTCTTTGCAAGAAGTCCAGCCGGTCTTGCGTGGATACCAACTTCGTCTGTGATAGTGTAGCTAAATGTTTTCATGATGAATACCTCCAAATAATTATTTTATCTTCAAGATCATATCTCCTGCCGAAACGCTGTTTTGTGCAACAGGTTCAACAGACGCATAATCGTCCGTGTTGCCTATTATCAAAGGCGTTGTCACCTTATAGCCTGCGGCTTTTATCTTATCCATATCAAAGCTTATGAGCAGGTCGCCTTTCTTGACCTCCTGACCGTCACTGACATGGGCTTCAAAATACTGTCCGCCAAGCTTTACAGTGTCGATACCGATATGGAGAAGTATCTCCACTCCATCGTCCGATACCATATTTACGGCATGCTTTGTGTCAAAAACGCTGTCTATCTTTCCGTCGCATGGAGCGTAAAGCTTGCCCTCTGACGGCTCAACGGCTGCGCCCTCGCCCAGTATCTTTTGTGAGAACACATCGTCCTCAACGTCCTCAAGCTTAACGGCAGTGCCGTTCATGTGGGAGTAAAGCGTTATTGTCTTGCCGTTAGTTTCTGTGTTTTCTGCACCCTCGGTCTGCGGTTTTTCTTCTATTTTATCAGAAGCTTTCTCAGTACCGATAATGCTGTCAGGGTCATCGCTGTATGGCGAGTCGATAAAATCCTCAAGATCTGATTTTATAACTGAAACCTTTGGTCCGTAAATGACCTGAACGCCGTTGCCCTTGTGGATAACGCCCGAAGCACCGCTGGCTTTGAGCATATCGTCCATGACCTTTGAGGCGTCATTTACTGTAACTCTAAGTCTTGTTGCACAGCAGTCAACGTCTGAAAGGTTATCTTTACCCCCAAGACCTTTGAGTATCATTGCGCTTACAACGTCTGAAGCTCTCTTGTCTGTGCTCTTTACCTTTGCCGCCTTAGCCTCGTTCACGTCGCTTCTGCGATAAAGCTTAGGTTCAACGTCATCAGGCTCTCTGCCAGGTGTTTTAAGATTCATCTTTGTTATCATAAAGTAGAACACAAAGTAGTAAACAACTGCATAGATAAGTCCAACAACAACTATCCATATCCAGTGGGTCTTTGCGTTGCCCTGCAAAATTCCGAAAAGGGTCATGTCTATAAGACCGCCTGAGAACGTCATTCCAACGCCAACGTTAAGAATGTGCATAAGCATATAGGAAAGTCCTGCCAATATGCAGTGAACAGCGTACATAAGAGGTGCAACAAACAGAAATGTGAACTCCAAAGGCTCTGTTATACCTGTAATCATTGAAGTAAGAGCCGCTGACAGAAGCAAGCTTCCTACTACCTTTTTCTTTTCAGGACGAGCAGTTTTGTACATTGCAAATGCTGCAGCAGGAAGACCAAATATCATGAACGGGAATTTTCCTGCCATAAATCTTGTTGCCGATACTGAGAAAACTTCTGTTGACTTTGAAGCAAGCTCTGCAAAGAAGATGTTCTGTGCGCCTGCTACCATGTTGCCGTCTATCATCATCGAGCCGCCAAGCTCTGTCTGCCAGAAAGGCATATAGAAAACGTGGTGAAGTCCGAATGGGATAAGAGCACGTTCAAGTATTCCATATATCCAAGTGCCTGCATATCCTGAGTTGAGTACAAGCACGCCAAGCTTTGAGATACCAAGCTGTACGATAGGCCACAGATAGAACATTATGATACCAACGATAAGGTATGTGACAGTTGAAACGATAGGAACAAATCTTGTTCCGCCGAAGAATGAGAGCACCTGCGGAAGTTCTGTTTTATAGAACTTGTTGTGCAGTGCCGCAACGCCAAGTCCTACAAGGATACCGCCGAAAACGCCCATTTGCAGCGTGGTGATACCAAGCACTGACGTTGTGGAGTTTTCTGCCATTGCCTCAACGCCGCCCTTTGCGGTGATAAGTGCGCTGATTGTGGTGTTCATTACGATATAGGCGATAGCACCCGAAAGGGCTGCGACTTCTTTTTCCTTCTTTGCCATTCCGATAGCAACGCCCATTGCAAACAGAAGCGCAAGGTTATCGAAAACGGCGCTTCCCGTTTTGCTCATTATGTCGAGTATAGTGTAAAGCACACCGCCCTCATAGATGAATTTGCCAAGATGATAGGTTTCGATAGTTGTGGCGTTGGTGAAAGAACTGCCTATTCCAAGAAGCAGACCCGCCACCGGCAGCAGTGCGATAGGGAGCATGAAAGAGCGTCCCACACGCTGCAATACGCCGAAAATTTTATCCTTCATAATAATAATATCCTCCAAAAAATTATATCTCAGTCGAATTATCATTATGGTACCGTTAATGATAATACCGCAGCGAATACATTATATATAAGCTGTGGCAATAATGCCTATCCGCTTATTTTCTTCAGATGAATCGAAAGAGTTATCATTTCATCTTCCGATATAGTTTTAGCATAATTCTTCAAAATATAATCCTGCATATGCTTTGCACATTTATACTGCTTTTTGAATTTCGTTTTCACGATATCAGCGAAGTCCTCATCTCTGCTGAGAACGTTTGGCAGCTCCTGTGATTTGAAAAGTCTTTTCGCAAGAAATTTTAAATGAACGAGAAATCTTTCATATGCCACCGAGTTCTTGTTTATCTTCCCTGCCAGACAAGCGTCCGCTATCTCTGCACAGCCGTTCACCATTTTGGTGATATCCTGTATCTGTCCCATTTTTGTGCCGAGCCTTGCGTTTATGATGTGCATTGCAATAAAGCCTGCTTCATCACCCCTCAGCTCAACGCCCAAACGCTGATATATCTCCGCCACGCAATATCTTCCAAGAGCAAGCTCCTTCGGAAAGCAGTCGCTTATGGCGTCCATGAGAGGATTGTCAAATTCAAGTCCCTGCTTTTTTCTTTCAATGGCAAATGAGATGTGGTCTGAAAGTGTTATTATGAGCGACTCGTTTAGCTGTCCGTCGATATGTGAAGAAATATAGTCCACAAGATCTGCCGTAAGCTTTATATGCTCATATGGTATCTCGGTCAGGCACTCGATAAGTCTTTTTCTAAGCTCTGAGTCTGTGACAAGATACATTTTCTGAATCTTATCCTTGTCAGGCTCGTCGCCGTATTTTTTTCCGAATCCTATCCCCTTGCCTGAGATTATCTGCTCTTTTCCTTTATCGTCTATGACGCTTATGGTGTTATTATTTATCACCTTGATTATTTTCATTAAAAATCCCCCTATAAAATAAAAAAAACCAACCTTAATACGAACTCACACAATATGTCCGTACAAAGTTGGTCATGCCCAGTCTATAAATGAAAGGTAACACTCCAATAAAAGATGTTATGTATCAATTTCACTATAATTATATTAACACACCTGCATTTATTTGTCAACAGCATACATAAAATTTGTTTTTCAAATCTGTTTTTTTAACAAATAAACTCATTTTGTTTTGTATAAAACCTACAATTATCAGCCTGAAAAGCACAAAAAAGCCGTGGAAACACTGCTGTTCCCACGGCTTTCGGTATGTTAAGAGAGTATCTGTATAGCTTTATTACTTTGTCATAAGCTCGCAAACAAGGTTTGCAAACTCAACAGGGTTGTCGATAGACATACCCTCGATAAGCAAAGCCTGATCGTAAAGAAGCTTTGCATAGTCTTTCAGCTTGTCCTTATCATTAGCATAGAGGTCTTTCAGCTTCTCAAAGATAGGGTGGTTTGGATTTATCTCAAGTGCCTTTTCAGCCTTGACCTTATTGCCGTCATTCTGAGGCATAGCGTTGAGGACCTTCTCCATTTCGATAGTTATGCTGCCGTCTGATGATAGACAAACAGGGTGAGTTTTCAGTTTCTTTGAAAGACGAACTGTCTTTACCTTGTCAGCGATAGCTTCCTGCATGAAAGCGAACATATCCTTGTTCTCTTCGTCAAGCTTTTTAGCCTCTTCCTTTTCTTCCTCTGTGTCAAGGTCGAGATCAGCGTCGCTTATGGACTTGAAAGGCTTGCCGTCATAGTTTATCATCACCTTGATAGCGAACTCGTCAACGTCCTGTGTAAAGTAAAGAACTTCATAGCCCTTATCCTTGATCTTTTCAAGCTGAGGGAGCATTTCGATCCTTTCCTTTGTTTCGCCGCAGGCATAATAGATCTCTTTCTGATCTTCTTTCATTCTTGAAACATACTCTTTGAGTGTAACGTTCTTGCCGTCAAATGAGGACGGGAACATAAGGAGATCTTTCAGAGTTTCGTTTGCAGCGCCGTATGACTGATAAATGCCAAACTTGAACTGAAGCCCGAATACGCTGTAGAACTTCTCATACTTCTCACGGTCGTTTTTCAGAAGCTTTGCAAGCTCGTTCTTTATGGACTTTTCAAGGTTCTTTGCGATTATCTTGAGCTGTCTGTCCTGCTGTAAAAGCTCACGGGAGATGTTCAGTGAGAGATCCTCTGAGTCAACAACGCCCTTTACAAAGCTGAACCAGTCAGGAAGCAGGTCTGCACATTTTTCCATTATCATTACACCGCTTGAATAAAGCTGGAGTCCCTTTTCATAGTCCTTTGAGTAATAGTCAAAAGGCGCACGGGCTGGTATATAAAGCAGTGCATCATATGTGGCAACGCCCTCGTTCTTTGAGTGGATATGAGTTACAGGAGGCTCATAGTCACCAAACTTCTCCATATAGAAGTTGTTATAATCCTCGTCTTTAAGCTCGCTCTTGTTCTTCTTCCAGATAGGGGTCATGCTGTTAAGAGTTTCAATAGCCTTATGTACCTCTGGCTCTTTACCCTCCTCATTATAATGAGTATGCTCGACTTCCATTCTGATAGGGAATCTGATGTAGTCAGAATATTTCTTTACAAGTGACTGTATCTGATACTGATCAAGATATGTTGAATACTTCTCGTCATCAGTATCGTCCTTGAGTTTAAGTGTGATAGTTGTGCCGACGCCGTCAGGCTTGTCACACTCTTCTATTGTGTAGCCCTCAACACCGTCAGATGTCCACTTGTAAGCCTGATCGCTGCCAAAAGCCTTTGTTACAACGGTAACTTCCTTTGCTACCATAAAAGTAGAATAGAAGCCTACACCGAACTGACCGATGATATCAACATCATCCCCAAGGTCATTGTCTTTCTTGAAAGCGAACGAGCCTGAGTTTGCGATAGTACCAAGGTTGTTTTCAAGATCCTCCTCGGTCATACCGATGCCGTTATCAGAAACTGTAAGCGTTCTGTTTTCCTTGTCGATAGCGATATTGATAGCGAAGTCGCTCTTTTTTATTCCCACAGAAGTGTCTGTCAGGGACTTGAAATACAGCTTATCAATAGCGTCGCTTGCATTTGAGATTATCTCTCTGAGAAAAATCTCCTTATGAGTGTAGATCGAATTGATCATCATATCAAGCAGTCTTTTGGATTCTGCCTTAAATTCTTTTGTCTGCATAAAACCTCGACCTTTCCTTATTTTTTTACTTTTCAGTATTGTTAGCAATATAATTAGCACTCTATCTATTTGAGTGCTAATTATATTATACAACAAGGTTGATAAAATGCAATAGTTATCACAAAATTTCTCTTATTTATTTACAAATCCATAACATTTCATCACATACCTGACAAAATACCATTTGCAAAAGCACCATGTTGTGTGCTATAATATATAGATAAGACCGAACAAGGGAGGAATAATATTTGACTACCAAAAAGTCTGTTTCTCTGCTGACCCCTGAAAAACAGCAGAAAAAGAAACTTCTTACTATAGATTGCGTGAAAATTTCACTTCTGCTCATTTTATACAACCTGCTGAACAGGATATTCGCAGTGTTATTCTTTTACGTTGCATACACTTACCACTCAGGAAAATTCACTCTTAGCTACTCGGCAGTTCTCAGCTATCTGAAAAAGCAGACCGCTTTTATAAGCTCAACTACTTTTTCCATGACGGCAAATTTGTTTATCACTCTTATGAGCGTGCTTGTTTTTGGGATAGTTTTTGCTATACTTTTCAGGAAACGAGAATCAAGCTTCATAAAGCCGAAAAAAGGCACGGCAGTAAAAGGGTTAAAATGGTTTTCAGCCTGCTTTGTGATAAACATTCTGCTGTCACAGCTCATATCTATCCTCACGGGTATACTTGGTCAAAACGGAGTGACAGTTCCCACAAGCGATTTTTCCATTCATCAGCCCTCTGCCCTTGCAGTAATAGTGCAGTTCTCATACGTTGTGATAATAGCCCCTATCGTGGAGGAATTTATCTACCGTGGAGCGATCCTCACGGCTCTAAGCCCATACGGAAGGGGTGCGGCGGTGCTTTTCTCAGCACTTGCATTCGGACTTATGCACGGAAATATCCCTCAGGCGGCTTCGGCATTCGGCACGGGACTTGTCTACGCTATTATCGCCGCAAAGTGCGGCTCGATACTGCCAACAGTTATAATACACTGTCTAAACAATCTGCTTGCAAACTTCTCGTCCATATCTGACGCAATAGGACTTGAACACTATGAAACCTTCATGAGCGTTGCTGAGATAGTCATAGGACTGGTAGGCTTTATGGTGCTTTTCACAAGTCTTAAAAAGCTTATCATTGATGACAGCGAAAACGTGCTTACACCGAAAGAATGTCGCAGATACGTCTTTACAAACCCTGCCACTATAGTATATATGCTCTGCCTTATCATACCGATAATAAAGAGTCTTGTCCAAGCAAACAGCTAAAAATCACAAACAAAAGAACGGGTGACTGCCAATAACAAATTGACAGCCACCCGATATTTTTTCCAAAAAGCCTATTAATAAGCCTTGCCCCAAAGCACCATATGCTTCGCAGGCTTTCCACAGCATACGCAGGTATCTGCTATCTCTTCCTGCTCGAACGGGATACATCTTGAACCTACTCCTGTGAGTTCCTTTACCTTATCCTCGCAAGCTTCATCGCCGCACCACATTGCCTTAACAAAGCCGTCGCCCTTTTCCTCAAGAGCCTTTGTTATCTCGTCAAGTGTCTTGCAAACATAGGTACGTCTTTCTCTGTTTTCAAGTGCCTTCGCATAAAGACCATCATGAACAGCCTGAAGTCTTTCATTTACTGTTTCAACAAGCTCACCAAGCTTGCAGAATACCTTTTCTCTGTTGTGTCTTGTAACAAGCACACACTGATCGTTCTCAATATCCTTTGGACCAATTTCAAGTCTTACAGGAACGCCCTTCATCTCATACTGTGCAAACTTCCAGCCTGGTGACTGCTCTGAATCGTCGAGCTTAACTCTTATGCCTGCATTTTTAAGTGTGTTGTAAAGCTCGTTAGCCTTGTCAAGAACGCCCTCTTTGTGCTGTGCTATAGGTACGATAACTACCTGAACAGGTGCAACAGCAGGTGGCAGAACAAGTCCGTTATCGTCGCCGTGTGTCATTATAACTGCACCGATAAGCCTTGTCGTAACGCCCCATGATGTCTGGAATGGGTGTGCAAGCTTATTATCTCTTCCAGTATAAGTGATATCGAAAGCCTTTGCAAAGCCATCGCCAAAGTAATGCGAAGTGCCTGCCTGCAAAGCCTTGCCGTCGTGCATAAGAGCCTCAATAGCGTATGTTGCTTCTGCACCTGCGAACTTGTCGCTCTCTGTCTTTCTGCCCTTTACGACCGGCATAGCAAGCTGCTGCTCACAAAAATCAGCGTATACGTTGAGCATTCTCTCTGTCTCCTCGATAGCCTCCTCAGGTGTCTCGTGGATAGTATGACCCTCCTGCCACAGGAACTCTCTTGAACGAAGAAATGGTCTTGTTGTTTTTTCCCAACGTACAACAGATACCCACTGGTTGTAAAGCTTAGGAAGATCTCTGTAGGAATGAACTATATTAGCATAATGCTCGCAGAAAAGCGTTTCAGACGTTGGTCTTACGCAAAGTCTGTCTTCAAGCTTTTCACTTCCGCCGTATGTTACCCAAGCTACCTCAGGAGCAAAGCCCTCAACGTGGTCTTTCTCCTTCTGAAGCAGGCTCTCAGGGATAAACATAGGCATACAAACATTTTCATGACCAAGCTCCTTGAACTTTGTGTCAAGTATATGTTGGATATTCTCCCATATTGCGTAGCCGTAAGGTCTTATTACCATACAGCCCTTTACGCTTGTGTATGAAACAAGCTCAGCCTTCATACATATATCAGTATACCACTTTGCGAAATCCTCGTCCATGGAGGTTATCGCGTCAACCATTTTCTTATCCTTAGCCATTTATAAAACCTCTTTCTTATATCATTCAGGCATTGTCATTATTCTTGTTGCCGTCGTCTTTTTTAACAGCTTCACTGCTGACATTCTTCTTTTTCTTTTTAAAATTAAGAGCATAGATATCCTCGTTATATATCTTATAGTTGGGATCCCAGCCGTCAATGTGGGACTTATCAAATATGCCCTGTACCTTATAGTTCTCAGGATCATTCCCTGTATTCTCACCGTCCACCCTTTCGGGATCGTCCTTTTCGGCAAGCTCAGGGTGACGTTTTTCAATAAATCGTGCTATTTTGGGAGTGATAAGGCAGGCAATGACGATAAAGGTCATTATTACGACACAGCCTGCTGCCAGCTTCAACAGCAATAGCAGTAATTCTTTATTCAGACAAGTCACCTCTTTTCGCAGATATAAAGTTATTATAGCACAATTATTATCCAAATTCAAGAGGTGAAATATGAATTTACCGCCATTTCTGACCTTTAGCACGAAAAAAAGGCGGAACAAAGTCCGCCTTAAAGCATTTTCTTTCGTTTGAAAAGGATTATACACACTATCACTACTATTATACTAAGGGCTATAACACCCGGATACCCCTCTTTAAGTTCGGGCATATTCTGAAAGTTCATGCCATACCAGCCCGTGATAAGGGTCAGAGGGAAAAATATAGTGGATATGACCGTAAGAAACTCCATATTCTTGTTCTGCTGAGCATTGACATGGGACTGATAAGCGTCTCGCACCTGCGTTGCATATTCAAGAAGATGTACAGTTCTGCCCATGAGCCTGTCGGCACGGTCTGAGATAGTGCCGAAATATTTTTTCTGCTTTTTCTCAAAGAAGCCGTTCTCGTCCTCTTCAAGCTCTCTGCCCAGATCCATTATTTCATCATAGTAGCTTCTCAAAATAAGAAGCTCTTTTCTGATAGGCGTTATGGTTTCAAGAAAATCGTCCGTCTTGCCATCGTTTACGTTCTCCTCAAGCTCCATAAGCTTTTGCTCATGTTCCGCAAGAAGTTCGGTGTCACGGAGCATAAATTCGCTGAAAAAATTGTAGATAAAATGCTCCCTGCTCTCTCCCTGATTATGCCTGCTTCTCTGTATGCGTTGAACTAACCTGAGTGAAAACTCCTCATCGTCTATTATCACCATGTTTTTGTTGTCGATAAAAAACTGTATCCTGTGGCGGCTTCCCTTTATGTCAATAAGCTTGGGGATAGAAAGCGTGCCTGCCAGACAGAAAGGCTGTGATTCTATCTTACAGAACACAACGTCACGCAGGGATATCACGCCCTCGTAGGTTATGTTCGCCGTTCTGAGGGTTTCCTCTGCGTGAGCAGAGTCGGTAATAAACACAGCCGAGCAAGTTTGTTCGCTTAACTGTGCCGGTGTTATTTCTTCAAGTGAACCCTTCAGGGCAAATATTGTCATTTATCCTCGACCTCCGCCTTGGAAGCTCTTTCATAGGCAAGGTCATAGAAAAATTCCTGAGAATTGAGCGGCTCTTTGCCGTCTGAAACAAGGGTATATTCCCCGTCAGAGTCAAGCTCTCTTGCCTGACAATTATCTGCAAGCATTTTGTCGAACATCATGCTTATCTGAGACTTGATATCCTCGTCAAGAATAGGTGTAGCGACCTCAACACGTCTGAGGGTATTTCTTGTCATAAAGTCTGCGGAAGCAATATATATCTTTCTTTCCTCGCCCTTGCCAAACATATAGATACGGGAATGTTCAAGAAAACGTCCTACAATGCTTATTATCCTGATGTTGTCGGTTTCGCCCTCAACGCCTGGGATAAGACAGCATATGCCTCTTACCACAAGGTCTATCTTAACGCCTGCTCTTGAAGCTTCGATAAATCTGTCGATTATCTTCTTATCAGTGAGAGAATTTATCTTCACGCCTATATAGCCCTCTCCCCCTGATTGTGCTATGGCTATCTGCTCGTCTATCATATCAAGCACCTTGTTTTGCAGACAATTCGGTGCAACAAGAAGCTTGTCAACGCTCTTTACAGTATCGTCAGAAGCAAGAGCATTGAACACGTCTATAGCGTCCTTTGCTATGTCCTTATCGCAGGTCATAACAGACAGGTCGGTATAAAGTCTTGAAGTTTTCTCGTTGTAGTTTCCAGTGCCTATCTGAGTATAATACTCGGTCTTTGTGCCTGAACGCTTTGTGATAAGACAAAGCTTTGAATGTACCTTATAGCCCTCCAGACCATAGATAACAGTACATCCAGCCTTTTCAAGCCGGCGTGACCACTCGATATTATTTTCCTCATCAAATCTCGCCTTAAGCTCCACCAATACAAGAACGTCCTTGCCGTTCTCTGCGGCTTCACAAAGGGCTTCGACCACCTCACTGTGCTTTGCCACACGATACAATGTCATTTTTATAGACACAACATTTTTATCGTCAGCCGCTTCACGGAGCATATTGATAAAAGGCTTTATGCTATCAAAAGGATAAGAAAGCAGTCTGTCTTTCTTTTTTATCTGCGGCAGGATCGGCTTGTTATCGTCAAAGGCAGTAAACCTCTGCGGAACTCTCTTTTTATAGAAAAGCTCGGTTTTCTGTCTGAGTATATCCTGTATCTGGAACAGAAATGACAGATCAAGAGGAGTGCTGTTTCTGAAAACAGATTTTTTATTCACTTCAAGCTGTTTGCAGAGCAGGTCAACGATATTGTTATCAAGCTGCCTTGAAAGCTCCAGTCTGACAGGTGCAAGACGCTTTCTTTTCTTGATAAGGTCAGCCATGAACTCACGGTAATCAAGATCTTCGTCGTAAAGCGCATCAGCGTCGATATCAGCATTTCTTGTTACTCTTATAAGTGACTTTGACTTCACAGTATATCCCTTGAAAATTTTCGGGACATAGTGAAGGATAAGCTCTTCAGAAAGCATATACTTGCCTGTTGAACCGACCTTTATAAGACGTGGGAAGACCTCGCTTCCGCAGGAGATAACGCCCAGCTTCTCCTTGGAATTTTTGCTTTCAAGGACAACTGCGGCATAGATATCCTTATTTTTAAGGAAAGGGAAAGGCTGTCTTTTTCCCACCACCATAGGTGAAAGCAGCGGTGCTATCTGATTAATAAAATACTGTTCCAATTGAGAATTTTCCTCCGCTGTAAGCTTGGAAAAATCAACAAGAGCAACGCCCTGCTCGGCTATTTTCTTCATAAGGTCAGCGTAGATCTTATTTTTACGTTCGTTAAGCTCACCCACTCTAGCGATAACGGCTTTGAGCTGTTCCTTAGCGGTCATATTTGTTTTATTTTCCCTGCTGTCTGGATCGACCTCCATCTGGTCAGTAAGCGAGCCTACACGAACCATAAAGAACTCGTCCAGATTGCTCTGATAGATAGAAGCAAAAGAAAGTCTTTCACAGAGTGGCACGCACTCACGCTCAGCCTCCTCAAGGACTCTTTCATTAAATTTCAGCCATGACAGCTCTCTATTCATAAACACATTTTTCATTGTGCCATACTCCTTTTATTATGATATCAAAACATCTATACTGATTTAATATATTATATCACAAAACGGCAAACTGTTAAAGAGTTTTAAGCAAATTTCATGTAAAATATTCTTATTATACACTTCCTATATTATAGCTGCGCACAAAAATTATGCAAAATGACGCATTTGCTTTTTTAGCAAAAGCATAATACTGTGCAAAAAGGCAAAAATCAAAAAAGTCCAAACTTTTTGTGCGAAAAAGGTTGACAACGGGGCATAAATAGTGTATAATAATCAAGTCGCTATGAGAAACGCATATGGCGGTATAGCTCAGTTGGCTAGAGCACTTGGTTCATACCCAGGGTGTCACCGGTTCAAATCCAGTTACCGCTACCACATTTCTCATAGCGAAAAATCGGCCCGTTGGTCAAGAGGTTAAGACGCCGCCCTTTCACGGCGGAATCATGGGTTCAATTCCCGTACGGGTCACCATTCAGCAATCCCACAGATGGCTAAAAATAGTCGTTTGTGGGTTTTCTTTTTTCTAAAAATCAGGCTTTGGCACTTGTTTGGCACTTATTATCTTTTAACTATTAATTTGGGTATCCGCAGAGCTTTCGCTCTGCGGTACTTTTTTGCTCATAATGCCAGCACCTGCTGCTCGGTCTCAGCTTCGGTATCGTCCTCGGCAGGACTTTCTTCCTCTGTGCCTATTTCGTTTGTGAAGCTCAGGGCATTGCTTATCGCATCACAGTTGCGAGCCTTGGCTTCCTGAAACATATGAGAATACAGGTTCAAGGTAGTTCCTACGACGCTGTGTCCCATATCCGAGGATACCGCTACTACATCAACGCCCTCAAATATCAAGAGGCTTGCATGGAGATGTCGCAGTGAATGGATATTCTTGAAGGGCACTCCGATACGATCACAGTAGCCTTTAAGCCATTCAAACGGTGTCTGAGGATTCATCGGTGCTCCGTTCCATTTTGTGAACAGCCTGTCATGGTCTTCCCACTTGGTTCCGAGCTGTGCAGCTTCTGCCTCCTGTTCAGCTTTGAAGTGTTTGAGCAAGTTCATTATAGAGACAGGCATCTTGGACACTCGCTTTGACTTTCTCGTTTTCGTGGTATCGGTATAAATGCCCTTCTCAGCTGTATACTGTGATGTTCGGCGGACGTGGATAATGTTATTTTCAAAGTCGATGTCCTTCCATTCCAAGCCAAGCATTTCGCTGCGGCGGTAACCACTGTATATTGCAAGCAGCAGGTAGACCTGATACTTCATCGGCTCGCCTCTCAGGTTCTCATACAGCTTCTTCACCTCATCTATGGTGTAGATCTGCTTTTCGTCCTGTTCCTGTTTCGGCACATATACTCGCCTGCAAGGATTGTCCGTCAGCATTCCCATGCGTATAGCATAGCTGAATACGTCACTGATAAAGCTCAGGTGATGAACTGCCGTTTTCCTCGACAGCGGCTTACCTGTGTTCATATTCTTGCCGTTGACAAGCATATCGGTCACGAACTTCTGAATATCCCGAGCGGTTATCTTGTCGAGCCGCTTGTGACCGATCGCAGGATATACCCGCTTGGTAAGCTGTTTCATTCGTGCGTATGATGTAGGGCGAAGATTGACTTTTGCATATTCCTCAAACCACTGCTCAGCAAATGTTTCAAACTTTACTGCCGCAGTTATCTGTCCACGCTTGCAGTCTTCTTCGAACAGTATAGCCTGCCTTTGCATCTCCTTTTCTATCTGCCTTTTCGTCATACCCGGTTCAGGCTTGTAGCTTTTGTACTGGTTGCGCTGCTTTCCGTCCACGCCGTAACCGCATGACACTTTAATTTCGTAAGTCCCGTTGGGACGCCGTCTTATTGTCGCCATATATAAACCTCCGTTTCAAAACTATGGCGCATTTCTGCAACCGACATTATACTACATCTCTGCGGAAATGTCTAACAGAAATGCGCCTTCGTTATTAAATTCTACCTAATCAACAAAATTTCTCACACAGTTTCGCCACGGAGATAACTCAAAAACTTATCCCGATTGATGAGATACTTTTTTCCTGCCATGATGTGTGGGATCTGATTGTTGATACACATCTGGCGGACTCTATACTCTGTCAGTCCTTCGACAAGCGCTGCCGCCTCCTTGATTGTAAGCATTGTGATCTTTGTGTTGTTATCCATTCTGTTATCCCCCTCCTTGTTGTCTTTCCGATTGTTCTGCCTTTGATTTTTCTTCCGATCATTTTAAACAGTCCTTTCCTGATATTCTCTTAGACGTCATCGACAACGCCTGTAATCACGCCGATTTTACGCACTTTTCAGCCCTTGCGACCCCTGAATCATTCAAAGCTCAAATTTATGACCCCATAAAAATTATGCACAATCATTTTGCTGAAACTGCGTATTTTCGGCACTTTTGCGGCGAGCTTTGCTCGTCCGCTGTGAGTGTTTCGGGGGCTGTGACCCCGAAACTTTAACTTGCAATCTTATTCCTCTACGTCATAACCGCTTGGAATTTACCCGGCCCGTGCAATATGCCGACAGCCGATTTTACTCCATTTTTCTCATCTTCCTTCTGCAAAAAATATCTTGCTGTACCTCGCTCACAAACGCCGACAAATCGCTCACAGCGGCGTTTTGTTGGCTCGTTGGTTAAACTATCCGACCTCGGCTGTGGGGCGGTACAAATCGCCCGATAGCCGTTCTTCCATCTTTAGCTTATTCAGCATCGCCACATTCACTACTGTGTTGGAGTTATCCCTGACCGAGACCGTGTTGCGGCTTGTCCTTGACAGCAGCAAGCCCTCTTTACGAAGCTGACGGAGTAGCTCATTTTTGCTAATAGAAAAATGCTCGCCCTGCTCGGCGCACAGCTTTCGCACCTCGGAGTGTGTTGTGTCTGCGAACAGGTAGTAGTGCTCATCGTCCTGCAAGCCGATGCAGTTTCTCTGACGGGGCGTGGAGTCAAGCCCTTTTGTTTCTACATAGCACCTGCCGCTGTCCAGCAGACTTTTCAGCTTCTCACAGAAGCGAGTGGTCGGATTTTCAAGCTCGATGATTTCTGCGTTTGCAGACACAGCTTTCAAAACGATCTCGTCGAACACCTTTTCAAATTTATCAAGCTCCGACTTGTTGATTTGATTTTTCGATTTAAGAAACACAAGCAGAAATGCAAACCCGATTTTCAAGTGTGCAAGCATGTCGGGTGTGCGGTTGTGAAACTTAATTCTGTTTGCACACAGCCTGTCCAGATAAAACTTGCGGTATTTCAAAAACACATCTTCGAGTGTTTTTACAAAAGCACTTTCATCATCAAGATACACATTTTTAATCCACTCAATGTAGCTTTGCATAATCCCACACAGCACTCCGTCATTTGCTAACTGCTGATATTCTGACAGGTCATCAAGCTGAACATCGTTTTCATTAAGTTCAATATTGAAGTATCTCGCCGAACCCGACACGGAAATTTCAGGAGTGTACTCCGCTGTGATAATTGCATTGCCTGTAGGCGGTTTTGAAGATTGTAACTCCGCTTTTGAATTTAGTCGCGCACGACCAATTCTATCACCGTAGTATCGCGAAATATTCTGCGCAATGCTTTTCATCTCCTGTTCGTGAAACATTCCGCTCGGATGAAAATCGTCAATGCAAGTCAACACGTCTTTTAAATAGTATATGTTGCTCAAAATGCTATTCGCTGTGTCGTGGAATGACATCGGTAGGTCGCTTGCTAAAAACTTTCCGAAGAACGAAAGGAACAGCGCTGCAAGTGTGGATTTACGACTACCCGTCTTACCAATCAGCGCAGTCACAAACTTTGGCTCACAGCCTGCACTTTTCAGAAAGTGATTGAGCGGACACAGAAACGTTACCGCCAGCAGCGGTAGCATAACACACTGCGGTGCAAAACTGTTTTCAAGCATTGCAGACAAGTAAATCAAGTCCTCCTGCGAACCCTTTTCAGTGAAAGAATAGTTTTTCAGCTTGCCCTGCAGTTCAACGGTAAACGGACTGTTCTGCGTCGGCATCAGGAACACATACTCACCGTTTATCTTCTTCCAACCAGTTTGGAGATACATAGTTTCAAATTTCACCTCACCTTTCGTTAACATAATTGCGTGGCAGATTTTACTTAGCACGTTTTGCTTAGGCTGTGCAGCACCCAATGCACCCCAGCGGTTTAAGAGCCATTTCATGTTTTGCATTTCGTCTGCGGAAACAATCTGCTCCGACAGTTTAATTCCCGACTTGTGAACCGCACCGACCTTGAACATTTTCTTTTGCTCTGTGCCGTCATCTCTGGTGATTTCCGAAATAAGTGTGGGAACAAAGTCTGCAAGTTTCATTGGAACGACCTGATCTTTCACCTGAACCATTTCATAAAGGCAATTGCTTTTAACAACGTAGGGATAATTGTAGACTGTTTCATCAATCAGTTTTGCTTTTTTTCCTTCTGTCATGATTTCTGACATTGGCATCACTCCTTTTTTAATTTATGTAGTTGTTGTGGTGTGTCCTGCGCTTTCAAACATTAGCCGAACGCCCGACAGCTTATCAGGCTCATAGAGCAGCGTTCCTATTGCTTGCGACGGTTGGTATCACGCTCGAGAACGTGCAATGTCAGCAAGCTGAAACGTAAGTATCCGTTTCTGATTTTCATCGCCAACTGCAGTTGCTAGATGCAGGTTGAAGATTGTATTTGTCGCTCGTTTTGAAATACAAAAGTCATGGCGTACATCTTCAGCAGCTGGAACAGTTCATCACCCCTCCGTCAGAAATAACGTATTCGGTTACCGATTATTCAATTTTCAAGATTCCGTCAATCATTCGCTCTGTATATTAATTAGGCGAATTTTTTCTAATTTATCAAATCGCATTACAGGCAAAAAATCCATTCACTACATGGTTTCAAATGCTTATATCAATTGTACAATAAAAGTTACCACAAATCTGAAAAAGTGTGATATAATAAATACAGGTCACCGCTAAAAACCTCCACCGCACATCTGCGGCATAGGATTTTAGAGCTGACCTATAGATACACTTTTGAGGGGTACTTGACATGAACAATGCAATTTCAAACAATCCGAATTACGATATGCCCGACGACAGCTTTTTTAATTTCTATTTTCTTATTCACAAGAATAGAATTTTCACAACAAAAATAGCTTTGAAGGTTGGCGAAATCACAACGGCTCTGCTGAATATGAAAGCTGAGGATATGAAAAAGATTTATGACTTAACCGTCTCTTTTGCGGGGTTTGCAGATAATAATATGGCGATGAAAAACGAGCAGACTATGACGGAATTTGTTGACCGCATAATCGAAATCGAACAAATTGCGGTGACTTTACCACCGTACTGCTATGTGAATATTGACCTGAAAAAAGAAAAACAGCGTGCCGAAATAATGAAGAGCAAGGCTTTCTACGGCAGGCTGTATGATATGACGTCGGAGGAGTTTGCGGAGTATGAGAGGTACAAAAAGTTGTTTTCGGGGTACGGGATTGGGCTTTACATAATCGCCTGCTGCATAGCCGAAATGTCAGATGAATATTTTACACGGCTTAAGAAACGTGACGAAAGCAACTATGCGATTGCGTGGGGTGCGTTTAACGAATATTCCACACTTTCGAGTGAGCTGATGGCGAGCGTGCCGTACTATGAAAAGGCAAGAGTTCGTGAAACCATGGACGTAAATATCGGCGTTTCGGGAATGATTGATCCCGACGATAAAGACAAGACATGGGTGGTTGATACCTGCGAATTTCATAATGCGCAAAGCGTTATTCAATACGATTTTTTCAGAGGAATGCAGCACGGCAGAGCGCCTTTTCGCTGTCACCACTGCGGACGTTTTTTCCTTGCGACTGACAGCTACAAGACGTTTTACTGCAATGAAAAGTCTCCCGAAAATCCCAACAGAACCTGCCGTCAGACTGGCGCGAAAAACAAGCACAAGGAAAAGGCTGAGAACAATCCGATTATCCAGACCTACCACAAGGCGAGGAACAAATATTATCAGCAGAAATTCCGAGGAAGTATTTCGGATGCGGATTACGACAAAATTCTGCACTACCTTGAAACCATGCGTGACAAGGCAATTCGGGGCAAAAGTGACGAGAATGGAAATCTGATAACGTACAAAACGCTCGAAGAGCTTTTTGAAAAGCACACGCTTTACAAGACATTAAATATCGGGGAAGAACAATGACCAAGAACACAAATGAACAGCTGATTCAGGATAATTACCGCAACGTATACGCACTTGCACATTCTCTTGCAAAATCATACAATCTTGCATTTGAGGCTTTTGAGGACTTGCAGAAGGTCGGCTACATTTCACTGATTGAGCAGTCGAAGACCTTTGACGAGAACAGCGGTGTGCCTTTTTGGACATATGCCTGTAAGGGTGTTAAGTTGAAAATGCTCGAAGAACTCCGCTTTATTCTCGATACGGTGAGTATTTCGCCTTATTTGAACAAGCAGATAGGAAAGGTGAGGAAAATCGTTTCAGCCAATGCCGAAAGCAACACATCCGAACTTATTGAAATCGTAAGTCAAATACTCAAAATATCAGCGGACAAATCCGAGGAGTTGCTGATTTTAAGCACAAAAGAGAAAACAAGCATTGATGAGTACCAATCAATGCTTGAAAGTGGTGAGGGTATGCAGGATGACAAGCTTGAAGATAAGCTTAGGTCCGATTGTCTGAATCCCGAAGATCTAATGCTGGAGCAGGAAAATCAGGCTTTTGCCATGCTGTTGGCGGACAGTCTGGACGACATTCTAAGTCATCGGCAAGCGGAATATATCCGAATGTATTTTGGCATCGGGTGCGCTCCGCAGACCTTTGAACAAATTGGGGAGGAGTTCTGCGTTAACGCCGGCACGGTGGAAAAGGGCGTTAAGTCGGCTCTGAAAAAGTTGAAAGAGTATATTGACTGACCTATGTTCTATCGAGTTTCCAGAATGGGAATTCAGGTAGTATGCGTACTCCATTTTTGCTCCGTATTACCGCATTACAAAGAGCTATTTGCCCAGTATTCTCAGCGTTTTGCGAGGTTTCGGCTCGCATTACATTTGCATAACACAAAACAAACAAGCATATTACAACGGAGTGGCTGTAGTACGCTTGTACGCTATTGTATGCTTTTTTTGAGGCGTGGTATTACTCATAAAGTGCGGGTTTTACGGCACTTGCGAGAATGTAAGCTTTGTACGGCAGATTTTGACGGAGAGCTACACCTTACTCAGATTTTCATTCTTGCCGAGGAGCACGTCAATCATCAGCTTTTCGCCGTCACGGAATCCGGCTGAGTAGTTATCCACGGACATTACATCGTTAAGCTAAAACTGGGTGTCACATATCTTTTTGAGCAGTTCACCGTTTTCATCTCCGAGAATTTTGATTATCTGGTCATACAGATCAGCCTCGGTTTTCATCAGCTTGGCATACTGCGAATTGTCCCGAATTTTTGCGTCGAAAAGCCTAAATTGCCGTAGTAAAGGTCTTTTATATAGTTCATTTTTGATACCTCCGTGATTGGTTTGGAAGTACGGTATATCACAATTATTCGTGGAATGGTAGTGGCAGATGTGATGAAAATTGAGTGGTGGATTTGGGGAGAAGTGATAAATTAGAATCATTTTACTGTTCAACTGGCGTTTTAGCCACTGTTAAAGGCAGGTGTGTGTTACATTTACGTTAAAAAATGTAAACATATATTGAAAAAATATGAAAAGTATGCTACAATGAAATGAATGCAAAAATGACTTTTTCAAGCTTACGCTGATGAAGGGTGATAAGGGAGTCGATGTTGCGGAAATAG
>OLOJ01000024.1_pt1 | contig 145538 bp, 130 predicted proteins | sample 1672251 | NCBI WGS metagenome assembly OLOJ01 (sample SAMEA3136664, study PRJEB25190) | human gut metagenome | biome: human gut; feature: human-associated habitat; material: faeces | place: Austria | collected 2013 | reverse complement strand
ACTTCGATAGGGTATTTCTCTGTAAAGCAGCCTACGCAGAAATCACACTTTGAATTTCCCGCAAGCTTTTTAACGCTTTCAACACTGAGATATCCCAAGCTGTCTGCACCGATATATTCGCATATTTCTTCATTGGTCATCTTGCAGGCGATAAGATTTTCCTTGCTGTCTATATCCGTTCCGAAATAGCATGGTGCAATGAATGCAGGGGAGGAGATACGAACGTGAACTTCCTTTGCACCTGCGTCCCTCAGCAGTTTGACGATACGTCCCGAAGTCGTTCCTCTGACGATACTGTCGTCTATCATAACGACCCTCTTGCCCTTAACAGTGCTTGAAATAGCGTTGAGCTTTATCTTGACGGAGTTCGTCCTCTCTGTCTGGCTAGGCTGAATGAACGTCCTGCCTATGTATCTGTTCTTGATAAATCCAATGCCGTATGGTATGCCGCTTTCCTGAGAAAATCCCAGCGCAGCGTCAAGTCCCGAGTCAGGCACGCCTATGACGATATCAGCGTCAACAGGGTGTTCTCTCCAAAGATATTTTCCTGCCCTGAGCCTTGCCATGTGAACGCTCGACCCCTCGATAACAGAGTCAGGTCTGGCAAAATATACATATTCAAATACGCATATAGTACCCTTTTTGCCACAGTGAGTCGTGATAGAGTTCACACCGTTTTTGTCAATAACTATCATTTCACCTGGTTTAAGATCTCTTATGTATTCAGCGCCGATGCTGTCAAAAGCACAGGTCTCCGACGCTACCACATAGCCGTCGTCTATCTTTCCGAGGCAAAGGGGTCTGAAGCCGTCAGGATCTCTCGCCGCAATAAGCTTTGTCGGCGACATAACGAGCAGTGAATACGCACCCTTTATCCTGTACATAGCCTTTTCAAGCGCCGCCTGTATAGACGGTGCTCTAAGACGTTCCTCGGTTATGGCGTATGATATGACCTCAGTATCATTTGTGCTGTGGAATATCATGCCCTTGTTTTCATATTGCTCTCTAAGTTCTCTTGCGTTAGTAAGATTTCCGTTGTGAGCGATAGCCATAGGACCCTTTATGTGACGAACAACAAGCGGCTGAGCGTTTGAAGCATTGCAGTTGCCTGTAGTCGAATATCTCACATGACCTATAGCAATATTGCCCTTGCCGAGCCGTTCGAGAGTTTCCTTGTCAAAAACCTGATTGACAAGACCCACGTCCTTGTGATAGCTGAACACGCCGTCGTCGTTTACAACGATACCGCAGCTTTCCTGACCTCTGTGCTGTAATGCGTAAAGAGATACATAAGTCTGAGCCGCAACATCGCTTGTCTTGTTAGTATAAATGCCGAAAACGCCGCATTCTTCATGGATACCTGTTACCAATTAAATCATTCCCTTCCGTTCCAGCAGTAGGTGCAAAGCTCACAGCTTGGCAGACCCACAGCCTTTACAGTGCCTTCAAGCGACTGGAATTCAACAGAGGTAAGCTTAAGTCTCCTGCATATCTCGTCCCTGAGGAGCTTGCCACGCTCAGTGCTTGAATCGCTGTATTCTTCAATGTATTTAACTCCCTCGATACCCTCGTTCTCATCAATGATCTGTCTTGCGATAAGTTCAAGCTCCGAGGTGCTGCGTGAAAAGTTTAGATACTTGCAGCCATACATGATAGGAGGACAGGCTGATCTCATGTGGACTTCCTTTGCACCGTTCTCATAAAGAAACTCAACAGTCTCTCTCATTTGAGTGCCTCTGACGATACTGTCGTCAACGAACAGAAGCTTCTTGCCCTCGATAAGTTCGTGAACAGGTATAAGCTTCATCTTCGCAACTCTGTTTCTCATAGACTGGCTTGTTGGCATAAAGCTTCTAGGCCATGTAGGAGTGTACTTGATGAACGGTCTTGCAAAAGGTATGCCGCTTTTGTTTGCATATCCTATAGCGTGAGGAACGCCCGAATCAGGTATTCCGCAAACGAAATCAACGTCAGGGAGCCTGCCGTTTTTCATATCGTTCTCCGCCATTATCTCGCCGTTGCGTGTTCGCATAAGCTCCACGTTCACGCCCTCATAGCAAGCGGTAGGGTAGCCGTAATAAGTCCAAAGGAAAGTGCAGATCTTTTTCTTGTCTGTACCTTCGCTGAGGATATTGTAGCCGTCCTTGGTTATCTCAGTTATCTCTCCCGCCTTTAGTTCGTGACAGGTGGAGTATCCAAGCTTCTGATATGCAAATGATTCAAAAGAAAAGCAATATCCGTCAGAACGCTGTCCTATTATAATAGGAAGCCGTCCGTCCTTATCTCTGGCAACGATCATCGACTTGTCTGTCATTATTGCAAGTGACATCGTGCCTTCTATCTTGTCCTGTGCGTATCTTATGCCGTCAACAAAGCTGTCCTTCTGTGCGATCAGCGCACCGATAAGCCCTGCGGAATTGATAGCGCCGCTGCTCATTGTCTCAAAGTTTGCGCAGCCCTTTTCAAGCAGTTCGTCAGCCAGTTTAGCGGCATTTTGTATTACACCGATAGAGCACACTGCGTAAAGTCCTAACTTGGAGCGTACCATTATCGGCTGAGGATCTGTGTCGCTTATGCAGCCGATACAGATGTTTCCTCTCATTTTGTCAACGTCTTTTTCAAATTTAGTACGAAATGGTGAGTTTTCAATGCTGTGAATATTTCTCTGAAAGCCAAGCTCAGGGGAGAATGAAGTCATTCCGCCCCGCCTTGTGCCTAAGTGTGAATGATAGTCGGTCCCGAAGAAAACGTCCTGAATACAGTCATTAGCTGAAACAGCTCCGAAAAAACCGCCCATAGATATTATTCTCCCATTACTCTCTTTATCATCTCATGGTAAGCCTCTTCAACGCCGCCCATGTCTCTTCTGAATCTGTCCTTGTCGAGCTTCTCATGTGTCTTAGAATCCCAGAAACGGCAAGTATCAGGTGAGATCTCGTCAGCAAGAAGTATCTTTCCGTGGAATCTGCCGAACTCGATCTTGAAGTCGATAAGGTCAATGCCGATGTTCTTGAAGAAGCCAAGCATGAACTCATTTACCTTGAAAGCATACTTTGTGATATCCTCGATCTCTTCCTCAGTAGCAAGACCAAGACCAAGAGCATAATACTTGTTGATGAATGGGTCGCCAAGCTCGTCGCACTTGTAGCTGAACTCAAGTGTAGGCTGCTTGAGCTTTGTGCCTTCCTCGATACCGAGCTTCTTTGAGAAGCTTCCTGCTGCAACGTTTCTTACGATAACTTCCAGCGGAACGATCTCGACCTTCTTAACGATAGTCTCTCTGTCAGAGATCTCCTCAACAAGATGAGTAGGGATACCCTCTTTTTCAAGAAGCTTGAACATATAGTTTGTCATTTTGTTATTGATAGCACCCTTGCCAACGATAGTGCCTTTCTTCTCGCCGTTGAAAGCAGTAGCGTCGTCCTTGTAATCAACGATAACAAGATCAGGGTCGTTAGTAGCGAATACTTTCTTAGCCTTGCCCTCATAGAGCTGTTCTGTCTTTACAATGTTTTCCATAGATTTATTCCTCCATAAAATTATTTACATTATTTATATGATACACCGAAAACATATCCACTGCCGTTTTAATATGTAGGGGCGAACATCGTTCGCCCGCCGACAGCAGAACTTCCCCGATATATCAAATATAACATACAGCCGAGCTATATGTCTGTATCAAAAATCAAAGTGCAGCGAGCTTGTCCTGCAAAGCCTTGTCCTTAGCCACAACGCCGTCTATCATATCCTGCTTAGCCTTTTCAAGCTTCTCAGCCAGACCCTCGTCAGAAAGAGCGAGCATCTGAATAGCAAGTATAGCAGCGTTCTTAGCGCCGTCAACTGCGACAGTGGCAACAGGGATACCGCTAGGCATCTGAACGGTAGCAAGCAGAGCGTCCATGCCGTCGAAGTTAGCACCCTTGCAAGGGATACCGATAACAGGAAGCGTTGTGTGACCTGCAATAACTCCCGCAAGATGAGCCGCCATTCCGGCAGCGCAGATTATAACTCCGAAGCCGTTTTCCTTAGCCTTGTCAGCAAAATCGCTTGCAAGCGCAGGCGTTCTGTGAGCAGACATAACGTGACATTCGTAAGGAACACCGTAAGCTTTAAGTTCAGCAACAGCCTTGCTGACAACAGGAAAATCGCTGTCAGAACCCATTATTACCGCAACTTTTTTCATAAATTTATACCTCCAAGTAAAACAAAAAATTACAAATAAAAAACTGCAACAATGGCGTTGCAGTTTTAGTCAGTGCATAATTAGATTGTTAGAGTGCAAAAAATCAAGGCAGGACGCAATTATACTTAAAGACCTACCCATAAAAGAATATGTAATTGATGAAAAACAGCACATTTCAGTCATACATCTCTCCTGAATACATACAAAAAATACTGCACAATATTACCAGACAGTAAAGCGGAGCAAAACTGTCTGCGAAAGCTTTTTTACTGATTTTCTCCATAACAGCATACAAAGCCTTACAATAATATTGTACAATATTTATAGATAAATTTCAACACATATTTATATAAAATTTATATCAATTAATCTTTGATTTATTGTGAAATTTGTCTACATTAACTTTTTGTTCAGAAAATACTTGTATCAGTGATCTGACCGTTTGACAAGCTGTTGACGAGACCTCGCATTTCCTCTTTGGAGCGAATACAGTGTGCCGAGTCGATTATCTGCTGTCTTTGAAGCGGATCCAGCTTAGCAAAGTAAGCATATGCCGCAGGCACCTGAGCAAGAGCCATAGACAGCCCCAGCGGCAATTCCTGCCCGTGAGCAAAAGAGTTGTTTTTCATTTTTATCACCTCCGCATATATTATTTCCCGGGCAATAAAAATAATAAACCCTTACGATCTTATATGTGATACTGCACAATTTATCACTCCGTAATTTGTGCAAACAAATGATTTATATTTTAATTTGACAACATTTCTGCAATTGTTGCATTTTTTATGCAACAAAAGTGGTGATTTTCGGGATAAGTAGAAAGCGTTTTGATACTTGCGGGCACGTACAAGCCCTGCGACTTAGTGAAACCGAGGTGCGTTTCTGGAACAGGCTGTAGAGTACTTGTGTCAAAGCGTGGGTGTGCATTGCGGTATTTTGTGTATACGCAACCAAGGGCTTAATACCCAATGTCACACCCCGAATGTAACTTGAAAATTGAATAAAAAACGACTGAAACACGACCCCCACGGCAACAAATCTGTAGGGGCGAACATCGTTCGCCCGTCGAAGAAACAAGTCCACGATTACAACCATTGTAGGACAGAACAAAAAACTATCCTATCACGCTTGTAGGGGCTTGGCGAAATTTCTGTTCGCAAGCTCACAGAAATGCGACAGCCCGCTCGAAGTGACGAGGTTTGAATTTACCATAAAGTCATGCAGATGTACAAAGACGTGCGAGGGGGTCGGGACGTCGGATTTCTGCAAAGCAGAAATTGTGCCGCTCCCCTACAATTCTGAAATTATAACAAATTCTGAACACGAACGAACAGCGTTCGCCCCTACAGATATTTGGGATAGTTTATTCCTCCGCAAAATCGCTCCGCTCTTTGCGTATCTACATTGCGCTTAGGGCTAGAAAGGCGGTGCAGATTTTATACTCCGATATCACTTTTATCTGATATTTGACTTCTATATGCTTTTGATACTACAATCTGCACCTTGTCGGCTTGCGCCGAATGAGGCTCTGCCTCATACTCCGCTAGGGGCTTTGCCCTGTACCCACAAGGGGTTTCACCCCTTGACCCTGACCAGGGACGTGTCCCTGGACCTTTTGCTCGCTTCGCTCGGTGCTTTATTTTACTTTATGCTTGCAATTTACTTTGGTCTGCTATGCTCATTCCTCACTCCTCACTCCTCATTCCTCATTCCTCATTTCTCATTCCTCCCCTCCTCACTAAAAATCCGCCCCCACATCTTGCAATTTACCTCAAAATGTGCTATCATTATCTCTATAGGGGGTCTTATCCATGAAAAAACTCTTTTCCGTAATTTTTATGAACTTTTTCGGCTTCGACATGATAATTTTCTTGGTTGCAGTCGCGACCGCCCTCGTCTTTTATTTCACTAAAAAATCGGCTGATGTTCTCTACAACAAGCTTCATCTTAACATCTTCGTTCCCGACTCAGGTGCTTCCCGCCGTCAGGCTGACAGCGATATTTCAGGCATTCGTGAAACAGATATCGTTTCTATGCGCAACCGCACAGGAAGCCTTTATTCTCTGTTCGTAAATCTCACAGGGATCTTCCCTCTCTTGGGTATCCTCGGTACTGTTATCTCCCTCCTCGGTATGGTGGGCGATATGACAAACGTTCAGGATAATTTCTATGGCGCTTTGACCTCCACTTTTTGGGGACTTGTTTTTGCTATAATCTTCAAATTTCTTGACGGCATAATCTCTGCAAAAATAGAGGATAACGAGAAAAATGTTCAGCTCTATCTTGAAAGAAACAACGCTGAACATTCCCAAAGCGGTGAACAGCCATGAATGGTTTCAGGAAAAATAAGGGCATAGTCCTTGAGCTGACTTCCCTGCTCGATGTTATCATGATAATGCTTTTCTGGGTCATGACCGATGTTTCCGCATCTGCCGACAGTCAGAAAGAGGACGCAAAAGCTCAGGTGCAGGCTGTCACTCAACAGCTTGAGGAGCAGAAGCAAAAGTCCGCTGACGAACTTGAAAAGCTCCGTGAGGATATGCAAAAGCAGATAGATGAAGCATATAAAAAGGCTGAGAGCATTAACAGCAATGCCGCAAAAAATCAGCAGGCGCTTGACGGCTACACTCAGGGTATGCTTATCTCACTTGATATGCGAAATGAAAACGGCACTGATAAGCTGTATATTTCCCGAAATGATGAGGATATTATGACCGTGACCCCTGATGAAGATATCTCAGGCAGGCTCATATCTCTTTTTGAAGGACTCGGTGCGGCAGACGGTGAAGTAATGCTTGCGGCAGTTGTCTATGACGGTGACGCTGTGCTTTATCGTAACATGAGAATAGTGGAAAACGCTGTGCAGGCTGTGTCAGACAAATACGAAAATGTTTACTTTACATACATAAACACTTCCAAATAGAAAGGACAATAAAAATGAGTATTCAGAACGATGTTGAAAAGCTCTACCGCAGTGACCTTGAAAAACAAAGACAAAAGCAGAAAAAGAAAAAGAAGAAAAAGCTTCTTGGTATCATGCTGATCGTCATTATCATTGCGGCGCTTATTCTTATAATGCAGTATCTTGGACTTGGACTAGGCGGTGGAAAAGGCGAAGGCTCAGGGGACGGCAAGGACGTAAGTGCTTCCTCCAATGAAGCTTCCGTTACTACCACAACAACAGCAGTGCCAAAGGAATTTTATGACATCAAGGTTTCAGGAAGCACTTATATAATCGATGAGCGTGTGGTAGATCTTAAAAGTCTTGTTTCCACAGTGAAGCTTATGAGCGACAATGTTATCGTAAGGATAACAGACGACAACGCAACAAAGAACGCTATGGATGACTTGAAAAAGGCTCTTACCGACGACGGCAGAGAGTTCACAGAAACAGTTCTTGACAATTCAGCTTTGGATAACAGCATGGCAGATACAACATCTGAAGCCGTAAGATAAAAACTGTAGGGGCGAACATCGTTCGCCCGTTTTCTGCATAATTTTAAAGGATACAGATATAAAATAAAATTGGGGACGGTCAAGCCGTCCTCTTTTCAGAAACAGAGGTAATATCATGCTTGGACTTACTTTAGAGGGCGGAGCCAGCAGAACGGTCTATTCCTGCGGAATAATGGACGCTCTGCTTGAGGATAAAATAATAGCCGATTATGTTATAGGCGTTTCGGCAGGAGCAGCTTTCGGCGTTTCTTACTGCTCAGGGCAGATAGGCAGAAATCTCCGTCTTGCCACCGAGTTCATGGGAACAAAGAAATACATGGGTGCAAGACATCTTATCGACCCGAAAAACCGATGCTACTATAACCTTGATTATGCCTACAATGTTGTGCCTAATGTTGAGCTTCCCTTTGATTATGAAGCCTACAGAAACTTCAAGGGCAGATTTTGTGCAGTTGTTACAAACGTAAAAAACGGCAAGGCTGAGTACATGGACGTGCCAAAAGATGACACCCACTGGAATTTGCTTAGAGCAACCTGTGCGCTTCCTCTGCTTTTCCCTGAGATAGAGATAAACGGAGAAAAATATATGGACGGCGGTATATCAGATTCAATACCATATTTGCAGGCAATAAAAGCAGGCTGTGACAAAAATATCGTTGTGCTGACACGACCAAAGGGCTATGTTAAGACCCAAGAGCCTGCCACAAAGCTTGCCATGAAATATTATCACAAGCACCCTGAGTTTGCCGAAGCCCTTGCCACAAGAGCCGAGAGATACAACAAATGTATCGCAGAGCTTATGGAGCTTAAAGCGGAGGGGAAAGTCTTTGTTTTCACACCAAAGACCACCTTCGGAGTAGGCAGGACTGAGGGCGACCCTGCAAAGCTGAGAAGGCTCTACGATTACGGCTACGCCCACGCAAAATGGGCAATGGACGATCTGAAAAAATATCTTTGCAAGTAGGAATGAGGTAATAAAATGTCATACAAGCTGCCGCTTTTTGCTGCCGCCGCATTTCTGGGCGGTTATATGCTTATTTCAAACAGACAGCTAAGGGTGAACGAATATGAGCTGAAAGTATCAAAGCTCCCTGAAAGCTTTGCAGGCAAAAAGATACTTCTTCTTGCAGATCTTCACAAGAAGCGTTACGGGGATAATTTCAACAATCTGGTAAATTCCTGTATTGCCGCCGAGCCTGACTTTATTTTCTTTGCAGGTGATCTTTACAGCCGTGATGAAACGGACATGATACCGAAGCTTGCCCTTATGAAAAGGCTAAAACATATTGCACCGACCTATTATATTTTCGGTAACCATGAAACTGACAACATGGACAATGCCGAAGCCCTTGCTTTGAAACTTACCGAATGTGGAGTACACATTCTGAGAAACAACATGGAGCAGATAAAAATAGGTGAGGATCACATCAATATATACGGCACTCAGCTTCCCCAAAGATTTTACCGCAACGAAGATTTTTCACATCACGACCTGCCGCAGATCACAAAGGACGAGCTTACAAAGCTTTTAGGCGAGCCTGACAGGAGCGAGTGTAACTTTTTGCTTTCGCACACACCGCTGGCGTTCCGTGCTTATGCGGACTGGGGGGCAGATGTGACGTTTTCGGGTCACTGTCATGGGGGAGTTATAAGATTGCCTTTTATTGGCGGAATACTTTCTCCCGAGCGGAAATTCTTTCCACGATACACAAAGGGCATTTACGAACTTAACGCTGAACAGGGATTGGCAAAGCTTGCTGTTACGGCAGGACTTGGTAAATTCAGGCTGAATAATCCCTCGGAAATAATGATTTGCACACTTGAAAGGCAGGAATAAATATGTATCAGAAACAATTTGCAGAATATTTTGACAAGCACATGGACGAGATACTTCGTGACCTTGACGAGATTATTTCTATCGAGAGCGTAGGCGACATAAACGCCCCTGTTAAGCCATTTGGTGAGGGTTCTCGCAAGGCTCTTGACTGGGGAAAGGCTTATCTTGAAAAGCTTGGCATGACAACAAAGGACTTTGACGGCTATGCTGTTCACGGTGATTTTTACCAAAATGGAGAATGTAAGCTTGCTGTGCTTTCACATCTTGACACTGTTCCCGCAGGCGAGGGCTGGAGCTATCCGCCTTTCAAACTGACTAAAGCTGACGGAAAGCTTTTCGGCAGAGGAACAATTGACGACAAAGGTCCGAGCGTTGCGGTGCTGTGGGCTGTAAAGGCTATCAAAGAGCTTAACATTCCTATAAAAAAGAACTTCCGTGTTATTTTCGGTGGCAATGAAGAGGGTGGCTGTGAGGACATGGAATATTATGAAAGCAAACAGCCTTTCCCTGAAATGGTGTTCACCCCCGACGGCTCTTTTCCTGTGCTCAACTGTGAAAAGGGCATGGTGCATCTTACATTCTCTGCTGAATTTTCAGACGATAAGATAGCTGAGATAAAGGGCGGAAGCGTTATAAATGCTATCCCGGACAAGTGCATTGTGAAGTTTGCTGACGACAGTGAGAAGGTCATCAGAGGAAAATCGTCACATGGGTCAAGACCTGAAAACGGCGACAATGCGGTGACAAAATTTGTGGCAGAATACAAAAATGAAAATGCTCTCCTTGGTGGGTTGGCTGAGCTTTTCCCACACGGAGAATGCAACGGAAAGTCCTGCGGTCTTGGTTTTTCAGACGATATATCAGGCGAGATGACCTGTGCGCTGACTATCCTTAAAACTGAGGGCGGCAGGCTTCATGGCGGTATCGACATACGCTTTCCTATTGACAAGACGCTTGCTGAGATAAGCGGTATCATAACTTCGGCACTTGAAAGCAAGGGCTTCAAGGTGGACGAGCTTGACGGCATGGAGCCGCATTATGTGGACGAAAACAGTGAGTTCGTTCAGACCTTATTAAGGGTATACGAAAAGGTCAAGGGCGAAAAGGGAAAATGTATCGCAGAGGGCGGAATAACCTACGTTCACAACACAAAGGGCGGTGTTGCGTTCGGTGCGGAATTTCCTGAGGAAAACAACAATATGCACGGAGCTGACGAACATATTTCCATGGAAACTTTCAAAATAAATCTGAATATGTATGCAAACGCTATTGCAGAGCTTTGCGGTGAATAATTGGGTGTGCATGGCTCTTGACAAAGTGTGATTTTAGTGGTATACTTTATTACATAAAAGCTTAAAAGCGTAAAAGCAAAAGGAGCATGACAGACAATGAAGATTTGTATAGTTGGACTTGGACTTATAGGCGGTTCGCTTGCCAAGGCAATAAAAAAGAACACTCATGAGAGCTGTTTCGGTATAGATATTGACAGGGGAACGATAGCAGGGGCGCTGGCTCAGGAGGCTATCGACGGTGAAATGACCATTGACGACCTTGCAGGCTGTGACGTTGTTATTGTGGGACTTCACCCTGAGGCTACCATAAAATTTATCACGGAGAATGCAGGTAAGTTCAAGAAGGGCGGTATCGTTCTTGACACTTGTGGAGTAAAGGGCGAGATAGTCAGAGCTGTAGAGGGCGTTTGCATTGAGAACGGCGTAAACTTCCTTGGCTGTCACCCTATGGCAGGACGTGAATTTTCGGGTTTTGCATACTCGGTGGACAATCTTTTTGAGAAAGCAAGCTTTATAATGACGCCTACAGACAGAACTCCTATGAGGGTTGTGCAGGAGATATCAAGGCTTGCATATAATATCGGTTTTGCAAAGGTCGTTGTATCAAACGTTGAAGAGCATGACAGCGTTATTGCGTTCACTTCTCAGCTTGCTCACGTTGTATCAAGTTCCTATGTAAAAAGCCCTAGTCTTTTAAAGCAGGCAGGTTTTTCAGCAGGTTCTTTCAAAGACCTTACGAGAGTGGCAAAGCTCAACGAAGATATGTGGACGGAGCTTTTCCTTATGAACCGTGGTCCACTGGTGGACGAGATAGAGCATATAATCGCAAGATTAACGGAGTATCGTGATGCTATTGCAAATAATGACGCTCAAAGGTTGCATGACCTGCTTAAAGAGGGTCGAGAGCTTAAGGAATTGTCTAATAATAGCTAAATAGGAAAACAAAGCGGTGTCAGAGTTTCAATTCTCTGCACCGCTTTTTGTTTATTCTTCTGTGTCTGTATCGTCGTCTGTATTATCAGTTTCTTCCTGCTCTTCATTTTCGTCAGGTTCGTCAGGCTCGGACAAATTGGTATCGTCGCTTTCGTCTGTATCGTGGATATCTTTATCATTATCCTTGTTGGCTGACTTATTGTCGCCCACTGTTTTGTTTTTCACTATCATAAGATACTCAGCGGCAATAAGAGCTACGCACAAAACGCAGACCACGCCAATAATAACGCCCATTGATGAACCGCTCTTTTCTTCCGACACCGGACTTGCAGCTTTTGAGGTCGCTTCTGCTTCTGAGCTTTCAAGCTTCACGGCTTCAGGTTCTTTTATCACTATTTTAAAATGCCCTACTGAGCCGTCCTTATAAACAATATCTATCTTTGTTTCCCCTGTGCTGAGGGTCTGGAACTTGCCGTCCTCGAATATAAGCACTTCGCCGTTGGCTACTGTTACGCTTTCAACATCTGTAAGTCCTATATCCTCGGGAGCGATAGGGTACTTTGAATAGTCAACGTCTATTTCGATATAATCGCTGTCGTCCTGCTGAACATCTGCAGCGTCCTGATACTTGACGATACCGTTCTCTACCTGATTTGATATGGCATTGAGGTTTTCGTCATCAAGGGAATTTACTGTTAGATAAAGCACTGTTGAGGTGAGCTTTTCGTCTGCGACTTTGAAATGGAGGGTCGCATAATCACCGTCAAAGTCTGTGCCGTCTGCGTTCACATAGTTATATACAAACTTACCTGCAAAGGCATTGTCTACTGCCATGCCACCTGCTTTATCATTGGTTTCGCACTTTTCAAACTCTACAAGGCTATCGTCATAGCCCACGGAGATAGAGGCATTTGAGATAAGGTGGTCGCACTGGATATTTATTTTCGCTGTGAACTTTTTATCCTTTACCTCGCTGACCACAAGCTTTACAACTGTCGGCGTAGAAGTCGGAGTGTCCGGAACATAGGAATAAGATGTGGTAGTTCCCCATGTGGTGGTTTCCCATGTCTGAGCTGTGGTAGTTGTAGTCGTTTCAGCGTCCTCCCGCTGAGGCTGAGCGGTAGTGGTTGTTTCCGGTACAGGATCTGTGGCTGGCACATCGGTTGTCACAGGCGTTTCGGGATCAGCGAAACACACTGAGGTCATTGCCATGACCGCTGCAAAAAATCCCACTGTTACTTTTTTGAAATCCATTATTTACTCTCCTGATATTGTTTTTGACGTAAACAAGGGCTGCCGCCATAAAGACCGCAGCCCATGATTTTACTTTTTATTAGTCCTCAATAAGAGTTACTTTCTTCATGACCTGATCTACAAGCGGCTTATCGTTGAAATTTACGTCAACTGCTGCGATCTCGTCAACAACGTCCATGCCCTCGACTACCTTGCCGAATGCTGCATACTGTCCGTCAAGATGAGGAGCGTCCTGATGCATGATAAAGAACTGTGAGCTTGCTGAATTTGGCATTGCTGAACGTGCCATTGAGATAACGCCTCTTGTATGCTTGAGGTCGTTACGAACACCATTGGCAAGGAACTCGCCCTTTATCTTCTCTTTTGCACCGCCCATGCCTGTTCCCATTGGGTCGCCGCCCTGTATCATAAAGCCTGAGATAACTCTATGGAATATCAGTCCGTCATAAAAGCCCTCTTTAACAAGCTTCTCAAAATTTGCAACTGTGATAGGCGCAACGTCAGGGTAAAGCTCGATCTTGATATTCTTTCCGTTTGCCATTTCTATATTTACCATGTTAATACTCTCCTTATTATCTGTTAATACAAAATTTACTTGGATTTTGGCAGCTCGCCACGTTTATTTTTCTCCATAAGATCATTGAAATACAATGTGACAGGAGTTGGAACTTTCTTGAAAAGCCCCTTTTTCTCGACCTCGTCACAAACGATATAATCTCTTTCACCGTCATTATTTACGCAATAGAGCCTGTCTGTTTTATAGAAGCCGCCGTTGCCGTCATCTCTGTTCTTATCAAAACAGCCGAAGATATCCTTTGCCATAAGCTCGCAAAGTCTGAGTATCTTCTCATAGTTGGTATGCTCGCTCCACTTTTCAAGCTCTTCATGGAAAAACTGCTGGACAGGAACGTCATTGACTTCCATTTTTCTTATTATTCTCGCAAGGCATATAGAAGCGTCCTGATCGGTAAGCTTATCAAGTCTTGCATTCTTATAATCAAGTATATACTCATTTAATGTAGCATAAAGCAACTTATCATACTGAAACGGCTTGCCTTTGCCTGAAAACTTTATGATAGGGTTATCGGTATTGATCTTCAATTTTATCTCTCCAATTCAATTTATTCTGGCAATACCCCTAATGACTGCCTTTACCCCGATCATCTGCCATATTTTTCGTTAAATTCTTTCACCTTCTGCGCCAAAAACTCTTCCGATACTGAGCCGATAGCGTCGTCGTCCTCGCTGTGGTCAACAGAGCCAAGACCCTCCACAAGAGCCTCATCGACGGATATTCCCTTTATATCCTTATACTCTGCATAGTCCTCAGGCTTTTTTGCATAAGGAAGCTCAGCCACCTTTGCGGCTGTGGTCTCTGCACTTATGGCTTCGATATTGCCTGTATCACGCTTCTCCTGAGCCACTTTCTCGTCATGTATCCTATATATCTCCTCAAGCTTTGAGTCGATACCCTCAACGGACGCCACGCTTATATCCTCCTTATGAGAAGCTACAAATCTTGCGTGTTCCTCCTCATAAAGCTTTTCATACTCGCTCTGGGCATCAGTTATCTCAGCCTGTCCTACCGGGTTCACGTCGTAGTCGGCATAGGTCTTTACGGGATCGTTTTTCTTTTCAGCCAGCTCTTTTTCAAGCTGCTCCATTTTGCTGCGGATAGTTTCCGGCTCTATAGTATCGGTTATCTTCTCAGCGTGTACCTTATCGCTGCTGGACTCCTTCACAAAAGCCGTATCTCCGCCTGCTCTCTTCACAGGCGTGTTCCATATATCATCAGCATTTATCTGCTGCTTTTTAGGCTGTGTCGATGTTTTGGGCTCGGAGCTTTTTCTGCTGAACAGACCCATAAGATCTCCCCCTTTTTATTGGCATGATGATCTGATATCGGCTTTTTATGCCTGACATCTTATACTTATTTATTATACAATATTTTCACCAAAATTGCAAACCTTTTGACAGTTACTTTTTGTACGATTTTTTAAACTCTTTTTGTGCATTTTGTTTCGTATTAATATAATATAAATATAAAATTCACGCTTAGTTAATGTAATCTATACTAATATTTGCTATACTATATTTGTTAAGTTATTTATTTTGTTAATTAAAAACAAAAAACAAATTAGTTTGAGAAAACTATTTTTGGCATAAAAATACACAAAAATACCCGATCGTGAAGAAGATAACACGAATAAGATGGGTAAAAGCTTAAGTATATATGAAGTAAATTCATGGAGGAGGATCTATTTATGACAAGACCGTCACTTGGGATAACGGCAATGGAACTTTTCGCCTGCAATCCTTTCAGGGTGCTCGGCATAGCCGTTGACACTCCTACTGCTGATGTCACGCTCACATACAAAAAGTTGCTTGATATGGCGGCTAAAGGGGACACGGCTGATTATGAAACGCCTTATGATTTTGATTTTCTGCCGCCTTTCTCCCGTTCTGAAAAGGATCTGAAAACGGCTTATGCAAAGATTGCCAGCAACGGATACAGATGCTTCGCATTCTCTGATCCTATATTTTCGGCTTCCCTGAACATTGATGACGTTATGCTCAACCTCAGAGATATCTCATGCTATGACTGTTTCCTCAGATGTTATATGTGGCTCATCACCAATGACAGAGATTTTGAAGAGCCTGAGCTTTGGATACCACTTTGTCAGTACATAGACAAGATGATAATGTCAAGCCCTGAGCAATGGGATAAGTATTTTGACCATCGTTTTCCGCAGGATATGCTTGACAGCTCAATGTCTGCGCTGAGGTCTTTCTATGCCACATTCTGCGATATAATTCTGCTTCCTATCAAGGAAATGGTAAGAGGCTCAATGAAGTGCAGATCCGCAATGGAGATACTTAAGATCGCAAAGGTGGACGTTGACGAGGTATTCCCTGACATTGACATTCCACAGGCTAACCTGCCTAAGAGGGGCGAGCCTGCGCCGAAGCTCAAGATCGCTGTCAAGGACGGCGAGGAATACTATGATGTTACAACAGGCAAAATGGTAAGCTTTGAGGGCGACGAGGACTCTGCTATCGAAAGCAACGATTTCTCTGCGGCTGCAAGCTCCATTTCTGCTGACGCTATCGTTGGCGAGGACGGTCCTGACAGCGAGCCTATACCTGACGAGCCTGAGGAAAATCCTGAGCTTAAGGTAGTTCCGCCTCCAGCTCCCGTTCAGCCTGAGCCTGTAGCAGTACAGCCTGCACCAGAGCCAGAGCCTATACCAGAGCCACAGCCCGCTCCTGCACCGACGCCTGCAGAGGACATCCAGTCTGCTCCTGTATTCAACACAAAGCCGATGGCTCAGAGCGGTATTCCCGGCGAGATAAACGCACCTATAAGAAAGAGAAAGATCTTTATTCCGGGACACGAGGGCATTTCAGGCTCTGCACCTGCAAGCCAGCCTGTTTCTGCTCATGTTCCGCCAGTTTCACAGCCTGCACCTGCTCCAACGCCTGTTCAGACAGTACAGCCTGCACAGCAGACAGTTTCAGCACCTGTGTACAGCCAGCCTGCTCCACAGCCTGCGGCGGAAGCTCCGAAGCCTGCGGCTAAAAAGCCATACAAGAAGGCGAACAAGGGACTTACTTCCCTTATTGATACAGTTGACGAGGCAATAAACGACACCTCGGACATAATCCTTACTGACGAGGCTGAGGAAGAGGAAAACCTCTACACTGACACTCTTATCAAGATGCTAAGGGCAAACCGCTCAAACAATCAGCTTATGAAGAGCGTTGACACAAGGCATATTTACGACAACGGCGACAGCCTTGGCAGACCTGAGGAAGCAGAGCTTTCTATGGACGCTATCAACATGAAGAAAATGGACAAAAGCCTGCTCAATTCTTCATATGATAACATCAGCACCAAGGAGACCGATCCTAAGAAGCTTCGTGAGGAGAAATACCGCAACATCAACATCAATGATATGCTCAATCCAACAGTAGGAAGCCAGATGCACAAAGAATACACTCCTGACGCTATCGAGGAATTTGTTAAAGCTAAAAAGCAGGAAAAGTCCGCCATAAAGGGTATTTGGAAGCTTCTTGGCGTTCTGTCGCTTTTGTTGATCATTTATCTTATACTGCTTTACACGGGTCTTATTTGATGACGATATAAAGTGTGGCAGAATATCCGCAACGTGGTGTAACGAAAAAGAATAAGTAAACAAAACGTCGGGCAAGCGGGACGTCACATTTCTGCAAAGCAGAAATTGCACCGTTTCCCTACAGGGTTTGTGAAACGCACCAAATCGTGCGAATAATGCAGATTGTACAGGCGACAAGACGGGACGTCGAGGGCGCCGTCCCCTACATGATAGTGCAATGCGCATTTTTTTACGGAAATAAACAGTGTTAGAAATTTAGATAACAGATTTATAAGGGGTGGGATTTCCGCCCCTTTTTTGCAATAAGGAGAAATTTTATGAAAGAATACATACTCTCTTTAGATCAGGGAACGACTTCCTCCAGGGCGGTGCTTTTTAACGCAAAGGGTGAAAAGGTTGCGAGCGTACAGAAAGAATATCCGCAGATATTCCCCGGCAACGGCTGGGTGGAGCATGACCCTATGGACATACTGGAAAGTCAGCTCAGTTCTGCTCGTGAGGTCATTGCAAAGGCTGGGATAACAGCAGAGGACGTGGCGGCTATCGGCATCGCCAATCAGCGTGAAACGACGATACTTTGGGACAAGAACACCGGCAAGCCTGTTTACAACGCTATCGTTTGGCAATGCAGGAGGACTTCTGAGGACTGCGCACGAATGGAAAGTCAGGGCTTGCAAAAGTTTTTCAAGGACAAGACGGGACTTCTTATCGACCCTTATTTCTCCGCCACAAAGATAAAGTGGATACTTGAAAATGTTGAGGGCGTAAGGGAGCGTGCAGAAAAGGGGGAGATACTTTTCGGCACTGTGGATTGCTGGCTCATATGGAATCTGACAGGGGGAAGGGTACACGTTACGGACTACTCCAATGCTTCCAGAACTATGCTTTTCAACATTCACACCCTTGAATGGGACAGAGAGATACTGGGACTTTTGGGCATACCCAGCTGTATGCTCCCTGAGGTCAAAGAATGTTCGGGTGACTTGGGCGAAACTGAGGAGAACATTTTCGGAAGCAGGATAAAGATCGCAGGCTGTGCAGGAGATCAGCAGGCGGCACTTTTTGGGCAATGCTGTTTCCGTGAGGGCGATGTGAAAAACACCTACGGCACAGGCGGTTTTCTGCTTATGAACACAGGTGAAAAGCCTGTGGAAAGCCGTCATGGACTGCTCACGACTATTGCCTGGGGCATAGGCGGAAAGGTGAATTATGCTCTGGAGGGGTCGGTATTCGTATCGGGTGCGGCTGTAAAATGGCTTCGTGACGAGCTTTGCATAATATGCACAGCGTCAGAAACTGAGGAGCTTGCAAGAAGCGTTGAGGACGCAGGGGGAGTTTACTTTGTGCCTGCATTCGTGGGACTTGGCGCACCATACTGGAAGCCCGAAGCCAGGGGCATGATAACAGGGCTTACAAGAGGAACAAACAGATGCCACATAGTCAGGGCAACATTGGAAGCTATGTGCTATCAGACATATGACGTTCTCAGGGCGATGGAGGAGGACGCTGGGGCTATCGGAAGCATAAAGGCTGACGGTGGTGCAGCAAGCAACGATTTTCTTATGGAATTTCAGGCTGATATATTGGGCCATTCGGTCATAAGGCCTTATAACGTGGAATCCACCGCAACAGGTGCGGCATATCTTGCAGGGCTTGGCTGTGGGCTTTGGGGCAGTATGGAAGAGCTTGTTGGCGTTTCGGATAAGTTCAGGGAGTTTATTCCGTCTATGAGTGAGAGTAAACGCAGTGACCTGATAGGTGGTTGGAAGAAAGCGGTCCAAACGGCTATTAGGGAATAAAGGTAAAAAAATCGGGCGACCTTGGGTGGGTCGCCCTTTCTGTTATATATCTTTCATTTCATTAAGCACCTGGGCACATAGGAAAAGAGAACCGCATATAAGATTCACTCCGTGAAGATTCTCGTTTATTAGCTGACGTGCCATTTCAAGGGCAGGCTTTGGACTTTGCTCTGCCCTGCCGCCTGCGTTTGTTATAATGTCGGCAAGGTCAGAGGCAGTTTCGGCTCTGTCGCTGAAACCGTCAACTGTGTAGAATTTGTCTACATACGGTATGAGTTTCTTTACAGCCTCGGTGATGTTTTTATCCCTGCACATTCCCATAACGGCGTAACATGGGTGTTTTTCACAATGCTCCAATACGCCTGCCAAGGCTGACAAGCCGTCGGGATTGTGTGCTCCGTCAAGTATCAAAAGTGGCTCACGGCTGAGTATCTGCACTCTGCCTTGGAGCTGGGCTTTTTTGATGCCCTCAAAAATTTTATCCTGGGGAATTTTCAGGGTATCGTTTATAAGACGTATACCACTTATGACGCTCATGGCGTTCAGCACCTGATGTGCGCCGCCCATTGTGACTTCATAGGGCTGTCCTTTGAACTCAAACTTTGAGCCGAAAACGTCACAGCTTATAAGTTTGAGCTGATTGATGTCGGGGATAACGAGCTGAGAAAGATTTTTCACCGCCTGCTCACGGACAGTGCGGATGACCTTCATGTCATTGCCTGCGCTCAAAACACATGGACAATGGGGTTTTATAATGCCTGCTTTCTGATAGGCTATCTTCTCCAAGGTGTCACCTAAAATGGCGGTATGATCAAAGTCCACTGAGCCTATAACTGTGAGCATAGGAGTTTTTATAACGTTGGTGCTGTCTAAAAGTCCCCCAAGACCTGTTTCAAGGACGACTATGTCGCAGTTTTCCTCGGCAAAATAGAGGAAAGCTATGGCGGTGGTTATTTCAAACTGAGAGAAATTCTCACGGTCGCAGTGCATATCAGTGACGGCTTTCACACGCTTTGCCATTTTCGCAAGGGCAGGCTTTGGGATATCAATGCCGTTTATTTTTATCCTGTCGGTATAGCTTATTATATAAGGCGAGGTGAAAAGACCTGTTTTCAGCCCTGCGCACTGAAAGACCTCGCTGAACATCTGCGCCATTGAACCTTTGCCGTTCGTGCCTGCGATATGAACGAATTTAAGGCTGTCCTGCGGGTCGCCAAGGTCGGAAAGCAAGGCTTTTATTCTGGATAGGTCTTTAACGGGCTTGCCTGAATGGGAAAAGCTGTTTATAAATTCAAGTTCGTCTATGTCTTTGGTATTTTCTATCAATGTTATCCCTACATTTCGTCTATTATTTCTTTAAGCTCTCTTGCGGTGTCTATATTTACACCTGCGGTCTTTGCAAGCTCCTCTACTGTGGCTTTTTTGAGAGCCTCTTTGGTCTTATACTCGGTGATGAGTTTTGCGGCTTTTTTATCGCCTATGCCTTTGACTTTGGTTATTTCAAGTCGGTGGGCATTCTTTTTATGCTTCTGCGCCTGATAGGTTATGGCTACTCTATGGACTTCGTCCTGAATGGCGGTAACAAGATTGAACGCCGCTCTGCACTTTGCAAGGCTTATTTCTCCGCCCCCTGTGGCAACGGCTCGTGTGCGGTGCTTGGAGTCTTTCACAAGTCCGAACAATGGGCAGGTCACACCCATTCGCTCTAAGACAGGCTCAACGGCATTGACGTGGCCGTTTCCACCGTCGAGCAAGATAAGGTCGGGCATAATGGAAAAGCCCTCGTCTGTTTTCTCAAAGTAGTTTCTAAAGCGACGTTCTATGACCTCCTGCATACAGGCATAGTCATTTTGCTCTGCAACTGTTTTGATAGAAAACTTTTTATAATACTTCTTGCATGGTCTGCCGTTTTCAAAGACCACCATGCCTGCCACCATATTTGTAGAGGCGAGGTTTGATATATCGTAGCACTCGATATATTTCGGGGTCTTGGGAAGTCCCAATGCTTTGGCAAGCTCCTCAAGGGCGGTTATCTCACGGCTCGTTCTGCCGACTTTTATGGAGAGATACTCGGTGGCGTTGCTTTTGGCAAGGGTGGTAAGGCGGAGAAACTGTCCTCTTTTCGGAGTAGAGATATTCACGGCATGGTCATACTTCTGGCGGAGAAATTTCTCTATTATCTCGCCGTTTGTGATATCCTCGTCAAGAAGGATATCTTTCGGTATACTGTCTTTGGAGGAATAATACTGCATGAGAAAATCTTCACGCATTTTTATGCTGTCGTCTTTTTCCCCAAGGAAATAGGAAGCCTTATCAAAAAGTCTGCCCCCACGATACATTATAACGCTTGCACACGCCATTTCGCCATTTTGAGCAATGGCGATTATATCAGTGTCACGAATATCATCATTAATTATCTTCTGACTTTCAGCGGCTTTCTGTATGGCTTGGATACGGTCACGGAGCTTTGCGGCAAGCTCAAAGTCAAGCTCCTCAGCGGCTTTGTTCATCTCCTCGGTGAGTCTTTCAACTGAATCTGACGAGCCGTTTCGGATATAGTCCACCGCCTGACGGACTATAGAATTATACTCCTCTTTGGAGAATTTTCCTGTGCAGACGCCCATACACTGCTTTATGTGCATATTAAGGCAGGGACGCTGTTTTCTGAAATCCTGCGGAAATTTTCGGGTGCAGGTAGGGAGCATAAAGACTTTATTGGCTTCGATAACGGCTTGTTTTACTGCGAACGAGCTTGTATAGGGTCCTATATACTCTGCTCCGTCATCGTATTTTTGCAATACGGCTTGCAAACGTGGGTAGTCCTCATTTGTGACCCTGATATAGCTATAGCCCTTATCGTCTTTCAGCAGGATATTATACTTCGGGGTATACTGCTTTATAAGAGAACACTCCAGCACTAGGGCTTCAAACTCAGAGTCGGTGACGATAAAGTCATAGTCATAGACGTGGGACACCATTTTCCACACCTTTGGCAGGTGATCCTGACACTTTCTGAAATAAGATGTCACACGGTTGCGGAGATTTTTCGCCTTGCCGATATATATTATCTTTTTCATTTTGTCTTTCATTATATAACAGCCCGGTGAGGTGGTGAGCTTTGAAGTTTTATCACGCAGAAATGGCAGGCGTGGGTTGTCTTCATCTGTAATGTACATAAATTCTCCTAACTGAAACTAAAAGCAAAGGCAATACGAGTTGTCCGTATTGCCTTGCTATTATCTCTTACCAATACATAAATACAGGAGTACCCATATCTATTTTGTCATAAACGTATTTTGCTTTATCTAAAGGCATATTTATACAGCCGTGTGAGCCCCATGTGCTTGACTTATAACGCTCACCGCCGAAGTTGCCGTTCTGCCATGATGCGTCGTGAAGTCCTATGCCGATAGTGGAAACGTTGTTCCAATAGTCAACATAGGAAGCGTAAGACTGTCCGTCTGCTGATCCTCTGAGGGTCTTGCCCTTTTCCTTATACCAAAGCTTATAAACACCGCCAGGGGTATTTCTTGACTTGCTTGGATAGCCCGAAACTATATCAGACTCCATTGTGAGCTTGCCGTCTTTATAATACCACAAATGCTGTGCGGTAAGGTCTACCTCGATATAAGTGTTGCCGTAATCCTTATCGGCTGTACGCCAATCCTTATTGCAGGTATACTCATAGGCTGAGTCAGGGTTTACATAGTAGACAGGCTCAGTTTCGGCAGACTCGCCCTTTTCAACAAGGTCCACGATAAGGTCGCAGGTCTTTTGCTGGTCTATCCACCAGCCGTAACAGCCCTGGCCCTCGGGGATAGTGATAGTTCCACGCTTTGTGGTCTTGAACTCTCTGTCCTTGCCATAGGTATCATACTTATCTGCAAGATCTTCAACATATGCCATTGCCTTATCTTCATCAACTGTATAGCCGGCTTCGGCGTTATCCTCGTCAAAGGTTATCCAATCCATGATAGTATCACCCGTGAGAGTTTCGGTGGTGTAGATAAAATCGAATGTTATTTCGATATCGTTAAGGTTATTGAGCTTCTTGCAGGTCTCTTCAAGCATATCTGCTGTTATGGCAGGCTTTTTATAGCAATCTGCCTTTGAGATATCAACGTCAAAGCTACCGTCGTCAAGCTGATTTTCCACATAGGAATAAAGCTCGTCTATCTTATCCTCCTCCACAGCGTCGCCTGTGGTTTCTTTTACCACAACATAGCTGTTATCGTCGCCTTTTTTGATATATGCGTCCTCAGGATCTTTTGTGCTTTGGGAGTCAAGCACCTTTCTTTTCAGCACCTTTTCAAGCTTAGCCTTATCGTACTTGAACTTAGATTCAAAAGTGAAATCCGTACGCTTCATGGCAGAAGAGAACCATGAATAGTGGTTTTGCTGAGTATAATACTGTGTGATAAGGTTTTGAGTATTATCGTTATAGCCTATTTCAGACAGCTTTATGGAAAATGTTGTGCCGTCTTTCTTTGTGACGGTGATGGCTTTGGGGATAACAGCCTGCTCGCTTACGAGCTTATAGGCTTCCGCCTTGGTCTTTCCGCTGACCTCGATGCCGTTTATATATGTATTTCCAAGAAATCTATCCTTATACGAATTCATGCCCCACAGATAGAAACCGCCTGCGGCGACTATCATAACACCAACAACTGAGCATATTGCTATTGCGACAGTCTTTCCTGACGAGGACTTCTTTTTCTTCTTTTTTCCATTCTTTGAAGTCTGCTTTGATGCAGGCTTTGCATTTTTACTGCGTGTTTCAGTTGTTTTGGGCTTTTTAGGCTTGATAGTTTCCTCGCCAAAGTCTGAAACTCCTCTTACGGGAGTGATAGGCTCGTCAAAACCGCCGTCCTGCATTGCCATATTTTTAGCGATCATTCTTGCCATATCCTCATGGCTCATAGGGCGGTTCTGCGCCTGCGGCTTTGCGGCTTCATCGCTATCGAGGGTAAGACCTTTCATATCAAGATCTATACCAAGCTCATTTTCCTTTCTTTCTCTATCGTTCATAATATTACCTTTCCTTATATAACCTTATTATAATATACTCGTTTCACATTTATTTTACCCTATTATACAACACTATCACCTTTTTTTCAAGGAGTATTTCCTACAATATAAAGACAATTTTATGACGATTTCTCAACAGTTTTCATACAGTTGTATAAAAATGCAGTTTTCAAAATGTTATCCTGCATATTTTTCCTGTGACAAGGAATTTTTTTTGCAAAACCTCTTGAAAAAGATCACAATAAGTATTATAATATATGTGGTAAAGGTTCGCTTGGCGAGCCGATCATTAATTTAAGAAAGAAGGATCTGTATGTTAGATATCAAGATCGAACGTACCACTACTCCAAAGGAAAAACCGGCTGACGAGACAAAGCTTGGTTTCGGTCACATTTTTACTGACCATATGTTTGTTATGAATTATGACGCAGGTCAGGGTTGGCATGACGCTAGGATCGTGCCTTACGGCGACCTTTCACTCTCCCCTGCTGCTATGTGCCTGCACTACGGTCAGGAGATATTTGAAGGCCTTAAGGCTTATCGTACTGCTGACGGCTCTGTTCAGCTTTTCAGACCTCAGGAGAACTTCAAGAGAATGAACAACTCTGCTGAGAGAATGGTAATTCCTAAGATAAACGAAGAGGATATGCTCTACGCTCTGAAAACTCTTGTTAAAATGGAGCAGGACTGGGTACCTCACACAGAGGGCGCTTCCCTTTACATCAGACCATTTATCATCGCAGTTGACCCATATGTAGGTGTTAAGCCTGCTGACCACTATCTGTTCATCATTATTCTTTCACCTTCAGGCGCTTACTATTCAACCGGTCTTAACCCTGTTAAGATCTATGTTGAGAACAAGTATGTAAGAGCCGTAAGAGGCGGTACAGGCTTTGCTAAGACAGCCGCTAACTACGCTATCTCACTTGCAGGTCAGGAAGAAGCTCACGAGCAGGATTACGAGCAGGTACTTTGGCTTGATGGTGTTGAGAGAAAGTATGTTGAGGAAGTTGGCTCAATGAACATCTTCTTCGTTATTGACGGCGAAGTTGTTACACCACAGCTTCTTGGCTCTGTTCTCCCTGGTATCACAAGAAAGTCTGCTATCGAGATATGCAAGAGCAAGGGCTACAAGGTAAGCGAGAGAAAGATCTCTATCGAGGAGATCGCTGAGGCTTACGACAACGGCAAGCTTGACGAAGTATTCGGCACAGGTACTGCTGCTGTTATCTCACCTGTTGGTCATCTTAAGTGGGGCGACAAGGTAATGGAGATAAACAACAACAAGATCGGCCCTGTTTCACAGATGCTTTATGATACAATGACAGGCATTCAGTGGGGCAAGATACCAGACGAGTTTGGCTGGATCGTTAAGATCGACTAATATCGTGAATAATCAATGCGGTCTGTGCTTCGGTATAGACCGCATTTTTCATAGGAGTGATAAAAATGGAGCTACAGCAGATAATTGACAAGTCACACAGGATAGTATTTTTCGGAGGAGCAGGGGTATCAACAGAGAGCGGCATACCTGATTTTCGGTCGGTGGACGGACTTTACAATCAGAAATATGATTATCCCCCTGAGCAGATACTTAGCCACACGTTTTTTATGCGGCACACAAAGGCGTTTTATGATTTTTACCGTGACAAAATGCTTTGTCTGACGGCAAAGCCTAACAAGGCGCATTACAAGCTTGCGGAAATGGAGAGGGCAGGCATACTTTCTTCAGTTATCACGCAGAATATTGACGGACTTCACACGGCGGCAGGAAGCAAAAAGGTGCTGGAGCTTCACGGAAGCGTACACCGCAACTACTGCATGGACTGCGGAAAATTCTACACTGCGGAGGATATTTTAAACAGCACAGGCATTCCGAAATGCACCTGCGGCGGAATAATCAAGCCTGATGTTGTGCTTTATGAGGAGGGGCTTGATGATGCCACTGTCACGGAGGCTATCAGGGAAATATCTCAGTGCGACACGCTTATTATTGCAGGCACTTCTCTGACAGTTTATCCTGCGGCAGGAATGGTGAGATATTTTCAGGGGGATAATCTTGTGCTGATAAATCGGGACAAGACTTCCATGGACGGCTCCTGCGACCTTGTTATCCATGACAAGGTAGGGGAAACGTTGGATAAGATAGTGATAAAATAAGGACAACAAACGCAATTACAAAGAAATATAACAAATGGGCGAACATTGCAGTGGTGCAGTGTTCGCCCGTGTTTTTATGCTATTTTATTCGTCCATATGCTGTGCGGTATAAAGCTTGTAATATTCGCCTTTCTTTGCGATAAGCTGGTCATGAGTGCCACACTCGGCAATGCCTTTGTTGTCGATATACATTATCTTATCGCAGTTTTTGATAGTGGAAAGTCTATGTGCGATAATAAATGAAGTTCTGCCAACAAGAAGTCTTTGAAGTCCCTGCTGAAGGAGCTTTTCTGTTCGTGCGTCTATTGATGAAGTTGCTTCGTCAAGGACAAGTATTTTCGGGTCGGAGAGGAGCGTTCTTGCAAAGGAGATAAGCTGTTTCTGTCCGCCTGAAAGCTTTGAGCCACGCTCGTTGACCTCGGTCATATAGCCGTCTTTCATTTCGCTTATGAACTCGTCTGCGCAGACTATCTTTGCGGCTTCTCTTATTTCTTCTTCCGTTGCGTCAAGTCTGCCGTAGCGGATATTATCATAAATAGTGCCGCTGAAAATAAAGCTGTCCTGAAGCATTATGCCCATTTGTGAGCGGAGAGAATGCAAGGTCGCCTGACTTATATCCTTGCCGTCTATGGTTATTTTACCACTGTCCAGGTCATAAAATCTTGACAGGAGAGAAACTACTGTAGATTTTCCTGCGCCTGTTGGTCCAACAAGGGCAACGCTTTCGCCCGGCTTAACGTCAAAGGAGATATGCTCCAAAACTGTTTTGCCTTGCTCATAGCTGAATGTAACGTCATCAAATTTTACCTCGCCTGTGATATCACCGATATCCTGAGCGTTCGGCTTGTCTGCGATAGTGGCAGGCTCGTCAAGGGTCTCAAAGATACGCTCAAGGTAGGCGATATTGTTGATGAAGTTATTGAAGATGTTTGACAGGTTCATGATAGGCTGCCAGAAGCTTGAAGCATAGCTTGTCATTGCAACAATAGTTCCAAGGCTCACTGCCGCAGGGGTCAGAACCAGCAGACCCACCACGAATATTGCGGCTCTCACAAGAGTAGAAACGTTGTCGGTAGCAGGCCAAACAAGGTTAGAATATTTCACGGCGTTTATCCAGCTTTTACGATATTTCTCGGAAAGTCTGTCGAATATCTGGGCGTTTTCTTCCTCACGGGTGAATATCTGGGTCACTCTTGCGCCTGTTATGTTTTCCTGCAAATAGGCGTTAAGGTTTGAGGATTTGTTTGAAACGTCCTGCCATGCTTTACGCTGTCTTTTCTTTATCATCATCATTATAACTGCAAATATCGGCAGACCCGAAAGCACCACCAATGACAGCTTCACATTCACAAAGAACATGAAAATCATGATGAAAAGCATATTAAGGCACTCGAGTATAACATTGATGATACCATTTGAGAGCATATCCGACACGGAGTTTACATAGTTTACAACTCTGATGAGGATCTTGCCGTGTGGGCGGTTATCGTAATACTCAAATGGAAGCTCCTGCAAATGTTTGAAAAGGTCGGTACGAATATCGAAGATTATATCCTGACCAACAACTGTCATTATCCTTGAACGGATAGTGGAGAATGTTATGGACACGGCTATAGTGCCGACAAATGCGAGGGTGAGCAGGACGAGCTGTCCCATATTTTTCTGCGGTATGGTATTATCAAGAGCGTACTGTGTGATGAGCGGTCCTAGAAGTCCGGATATTGCGGCGAACACGCTGAGCACAAGGGCGGTTATCATTTTGCCCTTATATTTTTTGATATACACAAAGGAGCGTTTCAGGTGGGCGAAGTCGAATGGGGTTTCAAGGACTTCGTCAACGTCATAACGGTTTCTTGCCATTTAGACCGCCTCCTTTCCGAAGCCATCGTTCTGCAGCTTGAACACTTCGTAATAGTATCCCTTTTTGGCGATAAGCTCATCATGAGTACCCATTTCGGTTATCTTGCCGTCATCGAGGATTATTATCACGTCGGCGTCCTTTGTGGAGGAGATACGCTGAGCTATTATTATCTTTGTACATGGGAAATCGAGATTTCTAAGGCTGTCCTGAATATACTTTTCTGTTTCCATATCCACGGCGGAAGTGGTATCGTCAAGGATAAGAATGGCAGGCTTTATGGCTAAGGCTCTTGCAAGGGAAAGTCTTTGCTTTTGTCCGCCTGAAAGACCTACGCCACGCTCGCCCACGATAGTTTCATAGCCGTCAGGCATTTTCTCAACGAACTCGTTTGCCGCCGCAAGCTTTGCATAGTGCTTAACGTCCTCTTCGGACATATCAGAGTCGCCGTATGCGATATTGCCGTCTATGGTATCAGAGAAAAGCAGGACGTCCTGCGTTGCCATACCTATTTGTGAGCGGAGCTGTGAGAGCTTACGCTTTCTTACATTCACACCGTCAACGAGGACTTCTCCTGAGTTGGTATCATAAAATCTTGGTATGAGATTTATAAGCGAGGTCTTGCCTGAACCTGTTTCGCCCATTATGGCAACTGTCTGACCTGCTTTTATCTTAAAGTTCACGTTGTCAAGGACTATATGCTTGCCAAACTTAAAGGTAACGTCCTTGAACTCGACATCTCCGTGAAGCCTTTCTGTCTGGTCAACTGCATCTTCACGGTCGGTGATGATAGGTCTTGCATAGTATATCTCGATGACCTTCATTGCGGAAGCCATGAACCTTTGCATATCGTTCACATAGATACCAAGGTTTCTGACAGGGTTTGCGATGCCCCAGATAAGTCCTGAGATAGCAACATACTCGCCCATTGTTATTTCCCCTTTTATAAGGAAAAATCCACCGCCAAGGAGCATTACAACTGACAAGGCGTTTGCGAAAGCTTCCATATAAGGGAAGAATTTAAGCCACAGCAGTGACGCTTTTTTGTTGGCATCAGAATACTCTTTATTGGCTTTTTGGAACTTTTCCATCTCATAGTCCTCACGGGCGAAGGCTTTTACAACTCTGTTGCCTGAGATGTTCTCCTGAGCGTCGGTATTCATTTGGGACAGCTTCTCACGGAGGTCAACGTAGACCGGCTTTGCCTTTTTATCAAGAAGCACCACCACGCCGAATATGAACGGTGTAACAGCCAGCAGAAGAAGTGCCATTTTCCAGCTTACCATAAAGAAATAAACTGATGAGGCTATAAACAGCGAACATGATTCAAGCATACCTTTAAAAACGAATGCCACTGCATGACGCACCATATCAAGGTCGCCTGTGAGCCTTGTCATAAGGTCGCCTGTTCGGTTGCGGTCATAAAACTCCATATCCTGATTTTCGATACGTCTGAAAAGGTGTGTCCTTATTCTGTATATCATGCCCTGAGATGATAATTCATAGGTCATGTTGCAGGTGTACTGACAGATAGTTCTAACCAAGGTAAAGCCCACCATGCCTGCAAGCAGCAGCCAGAACAGCTTTCTTTCATGCTCAAGATTAAAAAGTGCGTCCTTGCTTGAAAGAAACTTATCCACAAGCTCTTTGCTGAAATAAGGTGTGGTAAGATACAAGGCGTTGCATACGATAGACAGCACAAGGGCTGTTACATAGAATTTTCGGTAGCCTTTCAGATTGTGCCATATCCATTGAAGCTGGAACATATTCTTTCACTCTCCTTTTATTCTTCTAATCTTCATGCTCTCTTAGGCACATATAAAAATATGAAACCCATACTCTTTTAAGCTATGGGATATTATAAGCCCTTTTCAAAATAAAGTCAAGGGGGTAAAAGCATTTAGTTTACATAAAGCAAGCTAAAAAATCAACGAAAACACGAAGCTTTTGTTGTGCTTTTTCACAAATTATGAATATGTTGTTATCTAATGATAGTCATATTTAGAAGAAAACGTTTTCTTTAACTGTTATATTATCTTAAACTAAGGTTTCGCACAATAAAATAACCGCCCTGAAATAACAGAGCGGATAGAGGATATTTTTGTATGCAATAATATGCGAGCGAAAAAGTCACCCTTACGGGTTTATTTAATCCTGAAAAACGTCGGTGAAGTAGCCTGCGTTGGAGATAGGTTCATTGCCGCCTGCAAGGTGCTTTGTACAGCCCATGACGTGGCATCTGAAAAAGCCATAGTCGCCCTCACGCTCCTCACAGCCGAGGACTGTCACAGATGTAGGCTGCATATTGAAGCCATGCCACATATTCATGGTGGAAATACCAAGGATATGTCCTATCATCACCATTGATACGCCGAAGTGACAGAAGAACACAAGGGTTTCATCGCTGTGCTTTTCAATGCGGAACATACCGTTCTCGTGGATATAACCATGGTCGGCAAGAAGCTTATCAATACCCTCATGCACCCATTTAAGCTGTTCTTCAACATTGCCTGTTTGCATATAATCGGATTTGAACCAGTTATTGCGGTCATAGTATATCTCTTTATCCGCCCACTCGGTGGGGTACATATCCCATGGGATACGATGTCCTCCGTCAGAGGTGGGTATTATGCCGTTAAATTCTCTCAGCCATGGGAGAGTTTCCGCTGTATCCCCACGAAGCTTCAGGGAATATTCCGCTGTGAGCTGTGCTCTGCCAAGGGGAGAAACGTAGAACTTTGAAACGTCCCAATTCTTTACACGCTGTGCAAGAAGCTCTGCTTCACGCTTGCCCTTTTCTGTAAGGGTATCATGAACGTAATCGGGGTCGCCATGTCTGATAAAAATAAGACGCATAAAAATACCTCCTAGTTAGTCTGCCATTGGTTTTATTTCAGCGTTGTAGGCTCTTCTAAGGAAGAACAATGACGCCATGATCGAGAATATTTCGGCTATCGGGAACGCCCACCAGATAGCGTCAAGCTTTCCTGTAAGGGAAAGAAGATACGCCACAGGAAGAAGCACAACAAGCTGTCTTGTAAATGAAACGAGCATAGAGGAAAGTCCCCTGCCGAGAGCCTGCAATGATGAGATTATGATTATATCAAAGCCTGCGAAGAAGAAGTGTGTGCTGATTATACGCAGGGCTGTTACGCCTATGCTTAGCATATTATCGCTTGCGTCAAAGAGTTTCAGAAGCTGTGCAGGGAAAATCTGCATTATGATAGTGCCGACTATCATGATAGACACAGAATATATCATGGCGTATTTTATTGCACCTGTGATACGCTTTTTCTTTCTTGCACCATAGTTATAGGCAACGATAGGGATAAGACCGTTATTAAGTCCGAAAACAGGCATGAAAACGAAGCTCTGAAGCTTGAAATACACACCGAAAACTGCGGCGGCGGTGTTTGAGAAGCCGATAAGTATTTTATTCATGCCGTATGTCATGATAGAAGAGATAGACTGCATTATGATGGACGGCAGGCCGACAGCGTAGATCTTCTTGATTATTTTTGCCTGCGGTCTATACTTCACAAGGTTTATGGTTATCTCTTTGTTGAACTTCATATTGAAGAAAAGTCCGAAGGCTGCAGCGGTGAACTGACCGATACAGGTAGCCACAGCCGCACCTGTTACGCCCCACTTAGGGAAGAAGCCCACGCCAAAGATAAAGCAAGGGTCGAGGATAATATTTATCACTGCGCCTATTCCCTGAGTATACATTGAATAGATAGTTTTACCTGTTGCCTGCAAAAGCTTTTCCATGGTCATCTGACAGAAAAGACCGATACTTAGCAGGCTGATAACAGTGAGGTACTGGTCGCCGTATTCGATAATTATTTTGCTTGAGGTTTGTGAGCGATAGAAGATCTCAGTGAAAAATGCACCGAAAACCACGAAGATAACGAAGTTCACAAGGCAGAGGAAAATGCCGTTATTGGCGGCGCTGTTAGCCTGCTTGAAATTCTTTTCACCAAGTGATTTTGACAGCAGTGCGTTGATACCGACACCAGTGCCTGCACCGAGGGCTATCATAAGATTTTGCACAGGGAAAGCCAGTGACACGGCAGTGAGTGCGTCCTCGCTTATTTTGGCAACAAATATGCTGTCGACGATATTATAGAGAGCCTGCACGAGCATGGATATCATGATCGGCAGGGACATTTTGAACAGCAGATCACCTATGGGCTGCGTTCCCATTTTATTTTCTCTTACTTCTTCCATTTTACGATTCCCACCTTAGAGTTACTTTTTCTTAGAATTTATACTTTAACCCTTCTATTATAGCATTTTTATACGAAAGTTGTATGAATTATTTGTTAAATCAGCACAAATCGGGTGGTGTCCTCTATGATTCAGAATTTATGCAAGTTCTGAGCACGGGCGAACGATGTTCGCCCCTACCGATGTTTGTGGGGTTATCAAGGGTTGTGAGATAAACAATAATGCGAAATGTCAAGGGGGGGTGGGCTGTCGAGGGCGCCAGCCCCTACAGATTGTTAGGGGAAGTTCGTTGTGCCGCAAAATCGCTACGCTCGGTGCTTTATTTTACTTTATGCTTGCAATTTACTTGGGTCTGCTATGCTTATTTCTCATTCCTCACTCCTCACTCCTCATTCCTCACTCCAAACTCCTCACTTTACTCGCTTTACCGCTTGACGAAACCACTGTAAAGTAGTATAATATAAGAAATGCTGCTTATGCAAATTCTTTTACGGAGGTCCTTTATATGGAGAAAAAACCGTTTTATATCACTACCCCGATATATTACCCTTCCGGTAATCCTCATATCGGTCACTGCTACACCACTGTTGCCTGCGATTCTATTGCCAGATACAGACGTATGCAGGGCTATGATGTCATGTTCCTCACAGGCACTGACGAGCATGGTCTGAAAATCGAACAGAAGGCTGCTGAAAAGGGTGTTACACCTAAGGAATATGTTGATGAGGTAGTCAAGACTTTCAAAAAGCTTTGGAGCTACATGAACATCAGCTATGACAGATACATCAGAACTACTGACGATTATCACATTGAAACTGTTCAGAAGATCTTCAAGGCTCTTTATAACAAGGGCTACATTTACAAGGGCGAATACAAGGGCAAATACTGCACGCCTTGCGAGAGTTTCTGGACTGAGTCACAGCTTGACGAGAACGGCTGTTGTCCTGAGTGTCACAGAGAGGTAACAGAGGCTAAGGAGGAGGCTTACTTCTTCAAGATGTCGCCATTTGCTGAGAGGATAGAGAAGCTTCTCACTGAGACAGATTATCTCCAGCCAAAGACAAGAGCCACTGAGCTTGTAAACAACTTTATCAAGCCCGGTCTTGAGGATCTTTGTGTATCAAGAACCACTTTCAAGTGGGGTATTCCTGTTACATTTGATGACAAGCACGTTGTTTACGTTTGGATAGACGCACTTTCTAACTATATTTCTGCACTTGGTTTCTGGAACGAGCAGTACAATGATTTTGACAAGTTCTGGCCTGCTGACGTTCACATGGTAGCAAAGGATATCATGAGATTCCACGCTATCATTTGGCCTGCAATGCTTATGGCACTTGATCTTCCACTGCCTAAGCATCTTGCTGTACATGGCTGGATAACATTCAACGGACAGAAGATGTCCAAGTCTTTGGGCAACGTTGTTGACCCGTTTATTCTTGGCGAGAGATATGGTGCTGACGCTATCAGATACCACATTCTTCGTGAAATGGCTTTGGGTGCAGACAGCTCATTCTCAAACGAGATAATGATAAACAGAATAAACTCTGACCTTGCAAATGGTCTTGGCAATCTTGTTTCAAGAACTGTAGCTATGGCTGACAAGTATTTTGGCGGCACGCTTCCTGCTGACAGAGAGGCTGGCGATTTTGACGCTGAGCTTATCGCTGAGGCTAAGGGACTTGTTGCAAAGGTAGACGAGTTCATGGACAAGACTCAGATAAACAATGCTTTGGCTGAGATATTCAAGGTAGTATCCAGGGCTAACAAATACATTGACGAGACAGCTCCATGGGTACTTGGCAAGGACGAGAGCAAAAAGGCAAGACTTGCGACAGTTCTTTACAATCTGCTTGAAACTATCAGGATAGTATCAACGCTTCTCAGCAACTTTATGCCTACAACAATGCCAAAGGTATGGGAGCAGATAGGTGCGGCTGAGAGCGACATCACATACGAGAACGCTGGCAAGTTTGGTGTACTTCCTGCTGACGTTACAGTTCACAGGGGTGAGATCATCTTTCCAAGAATTGACGTTAACAAGGAGATAGAGGAGCTTAACAAGATAATAGGCAGCAATGCAGAGCCTGAGGAAAAGGCTGACGATGGATTTGAGCCTGCGCCTATAGCTGACGAGATAACCATAGATGATTTTGCAAAGGTAGATCTGAGAGTTGCTCTTGTTAAGGACTGCGAAAAGGTAAAGAAGTCCAAGAAGCTTCTTTGCTTACAGCTTGACGATGGTTTTGGCGGCAGGCAGGTAGTATCGGGCATTGCGGCATGGTACAAGCCTGAAGATCTTATTGGCAAGAAGGTAGTTATTGTAGCCAATCTGAAGCCTGTGAAGCTTTGCGGAGTTGAGTCAAACGGCATGATATGTGCGGCTGACACACCTGACGGTGCGGCAAGCGTTATTTTCCCGGATCAGGACTTGCCATGCGGAGCTAAGCTTAGATAAAAAATTTATAAAAAAACAAGGAGCGGATTTCCGCTCCTTATATGCGTCTGTAGCTCAGTTGGATAGAGCGCAAGACTCCGACTCTTGAGGTCGCAGGTTCGATTCCTGTCAGGCGCACCAACAGGGGCGAGCCCCTGTACCATATCCGCTATCATTCATGGTAGCGGAATTTTTATTTCCGCCCATAGGCGTGATATGCTGGGAGAGTTATATGCTCGCCGTGGCTGGCATTAAAACCTTACCTTGTGTAAGGCGTTATATTAATTGCATATTTCATTAAGGCACTTTGTCACTCGCCTGCGCAGTTCTTCTCCTCCAAAGGGAAAGCCGAACTCTGCGGCGGAGCTTCCCCACTCAGGTGGGTGCTTCTTTGAGCCGTCAAAATAGCGGCTTTTCACCACGCCACGATAGCGTTTTGGCATTTTTGCCGCAAGCTCCTCACATTCTCTCAAGCGAAGCTGCACCTTTGCAAGGTCAAGCCACAAGTCAGTAAGTTTTTTCCCTCTGTGGGCTACCCTGCCGCAATGCTCCCTCACTGCGGCAAGCTGTGAGGACATTTCGCAGATATCTTCTTTAAGCTTCCTCTCCTGCCACCTTAGTTTGCGATACTGTGAAAGCTTTCGCAGTGCGGCTGTATTAACTCTGCTTCCACCGCTTCTGAAATTATATCGGCTCGCTGAGGGCGCAAGCCTTTTTATGGAATTTACCTCTACGGAATAATCTATATTATCGTACATTTTTCTCCTTTCGCCTTTTTGTACAGACATTTGGACAGTTAGTATGATATACTGTAAATAAAATAAAGCAATGACATTTCAGATAACCGTTTTCTGTATATCTCTCGGGGCGGAGATGTCAAAAAGGGGGGCGGTTTATTCTCTTGACTTTTACAGGAAAATGTATTATAATTATATCAAAGCCAGATTTTATGCAGATATCTGTACTAACGATACATACAGTATACTACAGGTTTCTGCAAAAGTCAATAGGTATTAGCGAATTTGATACAGACTTCTGTATCTTTTGTGAAATGATCACAATTGGAGGAAGAAAATATGACTGAAATGTACAAAAGGATAAAAGAACTATGCGAGGAGAACAATATGACGGTATCGCAGATGTGCAAGGAGCTGTCTATAACGAGGAGCTGTTTATCTGAGCTGAGCAAAGGCAGGACGGAACGGCTTTCCGCAGAGAATTCTACAAAGATAGCGAACAGATTTGGAGTGAGCGTACAATATCTTATATCTGGCAGGGAAGAAGATTTTGACACGAAGCTGAAATATGCATTATTCAACGGCACGCTTGGAGTGACGGACGAAATGTTTGACGAGGTCAAGCAGTATGCAGAAATGGTCATGCTCAGAGAGGAAGCAAAGCGCAGAAAGGCTGGTGAAAAGTGAGAGATGACGAACATACAGGAATTGTATGATATTTGCAGTAGAGAGAACATAACTATAGATTTTATTGATTGTCCAAAATGCGGAGCGATATCGCTTTTTGGCGCAGGTGGCTGTGCGATCGGCATAGACAGCCAGACGCCTGCAAGGCTTTTGAAGGAGCGCACTGCTCACGAGATAGGTCACTGCGTAAAGGGTGCGTTTTACAACAGATACGCTACGGCAGACAACATCTCACAGCATGAATACCGTGCAGACAAGTGGGCGATAGAAAATCTGATACCGAAAAGCGAGCTTATCAAAGCCATAAAGAAAAATCTGGACAGTATTTATCTACTTGCGCAACATTTTGATGTGAGCGAGGATTTTATGATAAAGGCTTGCAGGTATTATGGGGTTTATTTTGGGTAGAAAAATACCGCCGAGGGCGATGGCGTCCTCGGCGGTTGGTTTTAGTATAGCTTTTTTGCGGTCAATTCTTCAAGAGTGCCGATCTTATTGAACAGGTCTTTTATAATGTAAATCACGGCAAATTGTCAAGTGTGCTAAAACTTCACGCCCCAACTGAAATTCTCAGGGAGATCGTCAGGTTTGTTCGCAGGGTCACGATACTGCCCTACAATGCCTTTAGACCTTGGCGAACTTGTATCACACCACTGTGCAAGCTTGTATCTGCCGTCCTCCCCTGCTATCCAAAAGGCATAGCCTGCATCGTCGCCATTGACGCTAAGTGCGTCATGGACTGCTTTTTCAAGCTTTTTGGATTCGTCATGCACTGCCGAGCAATCCACCACAAGCTCCACCAAAGTAAAGCCTTTTTTATTCATGTCTTTCCCTCAATTCTTTCATCAAAATATTGATCCCCATTTAATATTTCGACAAGTATATTATACAAAATTTACCCGATTTTGTCAAGGAAAAGGCAAGCTTTATTACTCAATTTTACCATTTGCACAAAGGCAATCTATTCCTATTGGCTATTTTATATATTTTCAGACAAAAAAAGAACCGCTCATTTGAGCGGTTCTTTTACATGAACTAAAATCAACAACTAATTAGAACTTTGTACCCATAGCATGAGTAGCATCAGGATCTGTTTCAGGATCTGGATACTGACCAACCATTACAGCGCCAGTTGGAGCAGCACCACTTACAGTATTTGCCCACTGTGCCCATTCAACATTTCCAGAAGTATCAATGCTATATGCACAAGCACCTGCTCCATCACCATTGTCCTTAAGAGCATCATATACAGCCTTCTTAAGCGCATCAGACTCACTGCTCCAACCGCTAATAACAGCAGCAGTTGTAACAGAATTAGAATCATTTACAACGGTTCCCTCAACAACGAGGTCAGCAGCCTGGTTGTTAACTGTTGTGAAAACGAGTTTAGCGTTTGAGTTAGCTGACTTGAGCTTTGACTTCTTTACATAGTTCATCATTGTAGGAACGAGGATAGCTGCAAGGATACCGATGATAGCGATAACAACTACGAGCTCTACAAGGGTGAAACCTTTTCTGTTAGATTTCTTCATAGAAAATCCCTCCATAATAAATTAAATAAATTTGTTTATAAAAGAGCTGCAAGCCGATTTAAGCAGCTACTTTTCAATAATTAAGTGGCTTCCAGAGTTCTTTGCGTTCTCCTTATCACCATGATTAAAGTATACATCATCTTGTCCAAAATGTCAATAGTTTTTCGGTTTTTTTCTCAACTTTGTTCAACTTGACGAAAAACTAATTTTCAATCGGTCATTTTGACGATTGGTAACACTATGTTGACATTTTCACAAGAAATTATGTCACACACTTTGTCACACACCGTTTTATGATGTATCACCTTACATCGTCCTTAATTATATCTTAAAACAAATAAATTGTCAAGACTTATTTAACAGTTTCGTTATTTTTGTGTACTCTGTACACTTCTCATTCATTTTTGAATACAATTTGCACTATTTGTTTCGCATATTTAACTATTTGTATAATTCCTTCATCTTATTATACAGATTTTCAGAAGCGTTTTCTATCTCCGCCCTGCCATAATAGAGCGACTCGGAGGTGCTTATAAAAAGGTCAAGTACCCCCTGATCTTCAAGCTTCGGGGACATTATTTCAAGCTCATCTGAGCTTGCCATTTTCTCGTTGGCTTTATACTCTATCCCGTCAAGCATATCCCTCGCTTCAAGGGCTTCCAATGCCGCCTTTGATGCAGGCACGCCCTTTCCCATGCCCTGCAGGAGAGCCATTTCCTCACCGTTCACAAGATAGTCAAGAAGCTTTGCGGCTTCCTCAGGGGACTTGGTATTTTTCTTTATGGCATAAACGCTAGTGGGCTTTTTATACCAACCGCTGCTCACGGCCCGCTTATGCTTTGGATAGTCGCCTATAACGATGTCAAAGCCAAGCTTCTGAGCAGGCTCGCAGTAATACTCTGCGTCTGATATCCAGGAAGCCACACCTGCCGTCAGGCACTTTTCAAGATCGTTCCTATCGAAATCCCACGCAGGCTTTGTGACCTTTTTATTTAGCATTTCCTGATAAAAGGCGAGCATGAGCCTTACGTCCTCCGAGGTATACTGAAACTCACCGCTGTCAGATAACATTTTTCTTCCCGTTACCTGCTCCACATACGCCACAGAGCTGAGATAAGCCGCCTTTTTCGTCATTTCAACAGGATACACCTCGTCTGATTTCATGACCTCTGCCGCATTTATAAAGTCAGACCAATTTTCAGGCAGGCTCAGACCATAGCTGTCATACATTGTCTTATTATAGTAGAAGGTTATACAGTTCGTACCGGTAGGCAAGGCATTAAGCTTGCCGTTTATAGTGCCATATGAAAGGCTGTCATCATCAAATGCTGAGAGATTTATGTATTCTGACAGCTCATTAAGGTCATAAAAGTCCTCGCCGTCGGGAGAATATTCATAGAGCCAACTGTAGTTTAACTGCATGATATCTGCGGTGGTGTCAGAGAAAAATTCCACGTCCATTCGTGTTTTGAAGCCGTCAAAGTCTGCATACTCAGGTCTTACCACAACGTTCTTATTGCTATTCTGATAGGCTTTAAGCCCGTCGAGAGTATACTCGTTACGCGCGTCCTTGCCCCACCACGAGAAGGACACCTCGGTCTTTACATTATGCTCCATTCTTCTTTCAAACAATGCACAGCCCGTCATGACAGTCACTGTGCAGATCGCTGAAGCGGTCAAAGCCGCACACCTTACAATGCGTGTTCTCAACTGCGGCTCACCTCTTCCTCTTTTTTATCATATATCACCGCTCTTGCGTCCTCACTGTGTTCTGCTTTCTCGCAGGCTTTTTCTGCCATTTCGTAAAGTTCATCATAATCATCGCTTGTTTCAGGGTAGACCGACGCACCCACTGCACATTTTATGTAACCCCTGTCATCGTCAAGGCAACATTCCTTCAGCTTATCGTTAAGCTCTTTAACATAAGCCCTCACATTACCATAGGCTCTAACAAGGTCAAAGTTCGTGTGGTCTGCAAACAGAACAAACTCGCCCTCCCTGAAAATTCCGCAGATATCGCCCTCCTTGCGGTTCTCCACCAGTATTTCGGCGACCTTTCGCTCAGCTTCCGCCACTATCTCTTCGCCATAGTTGAGCCTTATAAGCTCCAGATTTGTTATTTTCACGATAATAAATGCGATAGTCGAGCCTGAGATACAAGTTTCCATTTTATCCATAATGCTGTTTTCGGTATATTCCGCAGTGAAAAGCCCTGTATTTTCGTCCACCTTTGGATATTTTCCAAACTTCGGTCCGTTCTGCGGGTCGTTATCCGCCGCCGCTGCCGCAGATATCATAATAAATATGACTGCGCAGCAAATAAAGATACCAAGGCATTTAAGTCCTGTTTTCACATAGTGACGCAAAGTGTCTGACATATCCACGGTAGTAATGACCACCCAATCGTCACTGCAATCATCAATAGCACAGATAGTAGTCATATCCGAAACGGTGACGCCAGTGCCTCCCTCAAGGAATTTAGAGAGCTTTTCATCGAGCTTTTCGCCGACAACTCTTTTTCCGTCGTTAGCATAGATTATCCTGCCATCGTCATCACACAGCATGGTATTTATCTCGCTGTAATTGTCAGAGGGCAGAAAAACAAGATCAAACTCCGTTGAGAACACAGAGGAGATAAAAATAAGATCGTCATTTATCCTGCCTGCGAAATACACTCGTCTGTAGTTATCGTCCTGTCCCGTGAACCATTTTATCTTGCTGTCACCCATAAGGTCGGAAACTCTCTTGTATATCTCATCGTCAAATATATCCTTTGTACCATCGGTTATCTTTCCTACATTATGTTCATTACTGCTTACAATGCCAAAATCAGTATAGTTGCCCAATGTACTAAGCTCTATAAGCCTCTCAGTGAGAACATTCTCCTCATTAAGCACAGCAAATTCACTCTTTGACGTATCAGTAGGATCATATTTCGCATAGTCCTCATTGCCCATTATAAGCTTGGCAGTGTCCTCCATTTTCTTCATAAAGGCAGCCACATTCTGGTCTGCTTCCGCATTTATAGCAGAGCAAAGCTGAGCCTCTTTCTGAAATGCATTCACACCGCTGTAATAGCAGGCACACGCATACACAAGCAGACAAGCAACGAACAGCACTAACACGCTTGTTTTCAAAATAGATCTTCTATATTTTTTTATTTTATCATACAGTTCAAAATCAGCAGAATTTTTCAAAAGCTATATCACCTCTCAGGCTAAATTACTATAATCATTATTAATTATAACACATATGCCCATAAAATAAGTGATTTTTTTGTTAATTATTGCTCAATTTGTATTGTACGGTTTATATTTTTTCTGACACGGCACTGTCTGACCTTATTTGCATGGCGTTTCTTTTTGGTTTCCGCTTCAAAAAGCGACAGTGCCGCCCATGCCGCTGTGAACACGATGCCTGCGGCAAACACTGCTCCCATGTTCCTCTCTGCCACCGCAACAAACAGGAAAAACAGCACCATTCTCATTATAGTTTTCATAAGCCACCTGTCGCCGCCTGCACCTGCCGCAACGATAAAAACATTCATCATGATTATCCATATCATTTTTACACACATCCTCATATTTTTTCTTTTTCTATTTCGGGGCTGTATGTATGATAACACAACTTGATGAATTTGAGGGGTGATTTTTTGGACAGCTAGTTTTTTGTCGATATGCACAGATAAGAACGTTTGTTTTGATATAAATTCTACAAATCCAAAAGACCCCGCGGCAAAAGCCACAGGGTCTTTCAGAGAAGTAAGAAGTATAATATGAAGAAAAAATTATGAATGGGGAATGCTAAAGTTATGTATTTTCCCATGCCATTTCACTTTTGCCGCACTCTGAAAATTCAGAGCACAGCGAGATGAAATGAAAAGAAGAATGAAGGAAAATTATATATGAAAACTCATTATATGAAAAACTCATTATGAGTAATTGGTTGACGGAACTTTCAGCTAGCTCTCAAAGCTTTTGCCTGAGGTCTTTCTCGGTGTTCCTCTGACCTTGTATATATAATACCTGTTCAATATGATAGTTTTATGAAAAGACACTGAAAATAAGCTGATAAGAATGGCAAAGTGGTTTTCATAAAAATCGAGGACAGACCACCGTCCGCCCTCGGCATATCGTTTTATCTCTGCTCTGCTTTCGCAAAATGCACCTCTCCGTCATTTCTCGCAAAGCTTATGACCTCATCAAAGTCATGACAAAGCATTGAATATTTCAGCGGTTTTCTTATCATCACCGCTCCCGACCTTATGGATACCGGCACTGTGCCGCCTTTGTATGCAGTTTCAATACCGTTTTTCTCCATGACAGCTTTCGCTATCTTTGTCACCTTTTCAACATCGTCAAGCCCTGTGACCATAACGAACTCGTCGCCGCCAATCCTCAGAACAGGCATATCTTCCCCTGCGGCGGCGTTTATCCTTTTTAGGCTCTCAAGTATCACCTTGTCCCCTGCCTCTCTGCTTATTTCATCGTTTATCCTCATCAGTCCCACAATGTCAAAGCACAATACATATGTGCCTGTTCTCTCGTTAAGATAATCAAAAAGTTCAGTTACGTCAAATTTCTTGTTGCCCATATAATATGCTCCTTTTAAATAGTCACGGTTGAGCTTTGGAAAAAGTCCGCAGCTCTTGTTCCACTCTTTCTTGAACACCGAGGGTGCAACGCCCCACTGCTTTGTGAACGCTCTTGTGAAAACCTCGTGGGAATTGTACTGATACTTCATGGCGATATCCATGACGTTCATATCAGTATTGAGAAGATCTATCCCTGCATTGGTGAGCCGCCTTTTTGAGATATACTCTTTAAGGCTTGTATGCGTGGCGTATCTCCACAATTTCTGAAGTGCCGAAAGCGAGCAATAGCACACTGCCGCTATATCCTCCTGCGTGAACTCACTGCACAGATTGTGTTCGATATAATCAAGTGCTGTGGTGAAAATACAGAAATTGTTCTGGTCTTCCTTTCTCATTCCCCTGCCCCCTCGTATATATAGTAACGTTACTGTACTTATAGTATAGCATACTTTTCATGGCTGTGCTTGATTTTTTGAGTAAAAAAGGCGGCAGAAAATTTCCGCCGCCTGCATATTCTCTATCCTGATGTGACAACAAGCACGTCTCCTTCTTTGAGCCGCAACCTGCCGTTTGGGATAAGTATACGCCCCTGACGTTTTATCATTACTATCAGGCTGTCCTCTGACATTGTTATCTCTGACACTTTCAGACCGCACCACTCGTGATGCTTATCAAGGTTCATTTCGCTTAGGACAAAATGGCTGTCGTCATAAAAGCCTGCCGCACTCAGCACCACAACGTCCCCTGCAAGTATCTGGGTTTTGCCTGTTGGTATTATCTTCTCTTTATCACGAAGTATCATAACCACAAGCAGACCTCTCGGAAAAGGTATATCCTTTATCTTCCGCCCTGCCCAATTGCTGTCCGGCTGAACGGAAAGCTTTATAAACTGCACTTCCGTTTCGTCGCTGTAGTCATTGAACGTTTTCATTACGTTCTCCTCATCGTCTATCATATCGAGCTTTTTAGCAAACAGCGGCAGAAGCGTACCCTGAATACCGATAGACATAAGCACGATACAGAAAACGATATGGAAAACGTCATTTTTCATATATGCGTCATCAACTGTCGCCATGATAGCGAAAACTATAGAGGTCGCTCCCCTTAGTCCTGCCCATGAGATAAGGGCTATCTGCTTCCACTTTGCACCGAAAGGCTTCATGATAACAGTAACAGCCACAGGTCTTGCAACGAATGTAAGGAACAATGCTATCGCCGCCGCAGGAAGTATTATTGACGGCATTTGTGACGGGAATGCCAAAAGTCCAAGGAGGAAAAACAGCAATATCTGTGTGAAGCCCGTTATTCCGTCAAAGAAATGCACAAGGGCTGTTTTGCCTGATATTTTTGTGTTGCCCAGGACTATTCCCACAATGTAACAGCTAAGATAGCCGTTTCCACCCACCGCCGAGGGCAGAGCATAGGAAAGTATGGCTATGGCAGTGACAAAGATAGCGTCAAAGCCTGCTGCGTCAAATCGCACACGTTTTATGAGATACACTGCGCCCAAAGATATAAGCGCACCGAAGCCCACACCGAACACCACCTGTGAAAGCAGGCTGACTACAAAGCCTCCTGCCGTCGCACCGCCCTTCATTACTGAAAGTATTATAACAGTGAGCATATAAGCCCAAGGGTCGTTGCTTCCGCTTTCAAGCTCCAGTATTGAAGCCGTACCGTATCGCAGGTTCAGCTTTTTGCTTCTAAGCACAGAGAACACCGAAGCGGCGTCTGTGGAGCTTATAACAGCGCCTATAAGCAGACTTTCCATCCACTCAAAGCCCAGCACAAGCTTGCAGAATGCTCCCGTTGCAAAGGCTGTGAGCAAAACTCCTGCGGAAGCGAGTATAAGTGACTTGCCTGCCACCTTTTTGGCTTCGCTCCATTTCGTGCCAAAGCCTCCGTAGAAGATTATGAAAACAAGTCCCACCGAGCATATCTCTTCGGCAAATTTATAGTTATCAAACTCTATTTTAAAAAGCCCGTCAGAGCCGAACAACATTCCAAGGAGAATGAACGCCAGCAATGCAGGAAGTCCAAACTTGTCAGATATTTTATTGAAAAACACACAGCACAGCACTATCACCGAAGATAAAATGAGCATTGTGGTCAAGTATATCACTCCTTTCACAACAAACACATCGCATTTACTGCGATCTCATTTGTGTATCCGCACAATGTTGATCTACACAAATTCCGGATAATTCAAGCCTCGTCACTTCGATCGGGACGTCGAGGGCGCCGTCCCCTACAATTCAGAATTTATGGCAATTTCTGAACACGGGCGAACACTGTTCGCCCCTACATATAGATATGGCAGTCATTGTCTTATTATAAAAATAGCGCTTTGGGTATCTTCTACTCAAAGCGCCTTTGCTTGTGTAAATATTATAACATATTCACCCCTGTGCTGTCAACTTTTTGCCCACATCTTACGGAAATTTTACATTACCCCTTGACAATATCGAACATATGTGCTACAATCAATAGTGAAGCAGTATATCCAAATAAAAAACGCCTGCCTTTTACAGCAGACGTTCGCCTATTTATATCTCGGCTCTTTTATCCTTGTCCAAATTTTTATTTGTAGCAATCGGCAATATCTGAAATAGCGTCCTTTGCCATTTCCACTGCCCTTTCAGGTCCAAGCACCTTTGCCTGTGAGCCGAACTGGAAAAGCCAGCCCCAGAATGTTGGTGCGACCTGTACCTCCTCATTTATATAGAAGGTATTGTCGGAATTTTTGTGACATATGGTTTTCTCACCAAAACGATCCATTACAACATCTATGAGCTTATTGTCAAACTGCAATTGCAGCGTCATAAGCTCGCCGCCGTACATTCCGTAGATAGTCTGACGATTTGTGACCTCTGTCTTCTCCTCCTCGGAAAGCTCCCTCCTGGGGATATCTGTAACAGTGACCTGAGTCATTCTGTCAACTCTGTAGCGGCATATCTTTTCATGCTTTTCGCAATAGCACACAAGGTAATAGTTGTCGTTTTCCCAAACCAGAGAATACGGTGAAACCGTATACACCTCGCCACCATGGCGAAGCTGTTTGCGTTTTTCAACGGTGTATTCGTAATACTTGAAGTGTATCTCCAAACCACTGAAAATGCCCTCTTGTATGCTGTTTATAGCATAGTATATCTGCTCATTGAAGGTCTTTGTCCTGTTTGACACATAGACCATTCGGCGCAGATCCTTTGCCTTGTGTTCAGATGTAAGTGATTGTATCTTCTTTAACAGCTCCTTCGATTTCTTCTGTGTAAGAAACCTGCTTGAAGCAACTGCGTCTGCAAGAACATACAGCTCCTCGTCCTGAAACAGCCTTTGAGCAAGATAATAAGCGTTGGAGTGACCGTCCTTAGTTATCTCAATATCCATTCCGCTGTCGCAGAGGGTCTTGATATCGTCATAGATAGTCTTACGCTCAGCTTTTATGCCGTAGTCGCCCAGGATCTCGATAAGCCTGTTTCCTGTAATGGTGTGCTTTTCGTCTGTCTTGGTCTCAAAAAGCTTTTTCATGGTCAAAAGCTTCTGTTTCTGTCTGGAAACTCCTGTCACTTTATTTTATCCTCCCCGCTGCGTTTCATATCCGAAACCTTAATTCTTGAGCCGTCCGGCTCAATGATCGTCGTGGCTTCAAGCTGACCTGTCAGGTTAGCTATAACGCTTCTGCGATACTCATTTCTCAAAGCCTCACGCTCAGACTTCTCCTCTGGGGTAAGCTCTCTTTTTCTCGCAATAGCAGTAAGCTCAGACAATCTGTTAAGCTTTACTTTCTCCATAAATTTTTACACTTCTCCTTAAAGCTTCACACTGCCCTGTGTTTTTATTTTTATCCGCAGTATTCGGCTCAAAATAGAACGGGCAGCTTACACAATACCGCCCTTTTCATTCAAAAAGTGTTCATATCGGCTTTTTTCTTTATTTATATTTATAAGTCCAACAAAACACCCTCAAACAAATTTGCAGATACATTATAACACATATTTCTTTAAATTGCAATGGTAAAATGCACAAACAGTCCGTTTAATTTCCCACAAATTAAACAAGAATTTTGAAAATTGTGTTTGTCCAAAAATTTGCCCACAATATATAGTGGGTAAAAAAATGGTCAGAAAACATCGAAAAAAGATAAAGAAAGGATTTTTATGCAGCACACAAAGGTATCATACGAACTTACACAGAATTATATCCCAAGCCCTCAAGCAAAAGAAAAAGAGCCTGTTGACCCTGCCATGGCGGTGGAAAACAGGCTCATGCGTGAGATAGTGCGGGAAAATTTGACGAAACGGCAGAAATGTTATATAATAATGTATTATACAAAGGGCATGACAATGCAGGAGATAGCCGACGCAGAGGGTGTTTCAAAATCCACAGTATCCAGAACTATCGGGCTTGCAAGAAAGCGAATATCCTGCGGTATGAAGCCTGCCATGCTCAAAAGCGCACTGAAAGGGAGATAGCATTGAACGCACCTGTGAATAAATTCGTTAGAGAATATGCAAAGTCAGGCATAGCGAGATTTCATATGCCCGGTCACAAAGGGCAGAAATTTCATGGTCTTGAGGCTCTTGACATCACTGAAATAAAAGGTGCGGACTATCTTTTTGAAGCCGAGGGGATCATCGCACAGAGCGAAGCCAAAATGGCGGAAGCCTATGGCAGCAGGCGGACTTTTTACTCTGCCGAGGGATCGAGCCTTTGCATAAAGGCAATGCTTGGCATAGTATGTCGCAGTGGACAAGGAAAAAAGATAACTGTTGCCGCACCAAGAAACGTCCACAAGGCGTTTATAAATGCCTGCATACTCCTTGACATTGACGTGGAGTGGATATATCCAAAGGGTGAGTTTACGTCTATATGCGCAGGAAGCGTCACTCCTGAGGACGTTGAGAAAGTGCTGTCAAGGACAAAGGCAGATTGCGTTTATGTGACCTCACCTGACTATCTTGGCGATCTCAGCGACATAAAGGGCATGAGCGAGGTTTGCAGAAAATACGGCGTGCCTCTTCTTTGCGACAACGCTCACGGAGCTTATCTGAAGTTTCTCCCTGAGAGCCTGCACCCCATGGACTTGGGGGCTGATATGTGCTGTGACTCTGCTCACAAAACGCTTCCATGCTACACAGGGGGAGCAATGCTTCATATTTCAAATCACGCCCCTGCGAATTATGATGATTGCGCCAAAGAGATAATGTCAATGTTCGGCTCAACAAGCCCCTCCTATCTTATAATGGAGAGCCTTGACCTTTGCGCTGACTATGTGAATGGTGATTTTCCTCGTGACCTTGAACGCACTGTGGAAAGGGTAAAAGTCTGCAAAGATAGGATAACAGCTTTCGGCTGGCATACCATAGGCGAAGAGCCTATGAAGATAACCGTTGCCGCATACAAAAGCGGTATCACAGGTGACGACCTTGCAGACAGGCTGAGGGAATATGGCATCGAGCCTGAATACAGCGACACACAATATGTTGTGCTTATGCCGTCGCCTTTCAACAGCGAGGAGGACTTTTTGAAACTTGAAAAGGCGTTTTCAGAGATAAAACAGCCTAGGATAAGGCTTTTCGGTGACTTACCCGCTATACCAAAAGGGATAAAACGCATGGGTATAAGACAGGCGGCTTTTTCGGCTCAGCACACCGTAAACGTGAAGGACGCCTGCGGTCTTATATGCGGAATGACCGTCACAAGCTGTCAGCCCTCTGTGCCTGTGGCAGTGAGCGGTGAGGAGATAACACCGCAGGTAACAAAAATTTTGAAAAACTATGGAATTGAACGCATAAATGTGCTATAATATAAGGTGTAGCTAAAAAAGCTATTATTACATCAAAATAACAGGAGGCAAAATCATGAAACTTGTCTATGCTATCGTAAACAGCGATGATACCTACGCTGTAAATAAAGGACTTCTGAAAGCCGGCATAAGAGCCACAAAGCTTTCTTCAACAGGCGGTTTTCTTATGTCAGGAAACACCACCTTTCTTATCTGCTGCCCTGATGAGCAGGTAGACCTTGTTATAGAGGTCTGCAAAAAGTATTCAAAGAAAAGAAAGCAGTTCGTTCCGTCATCAACTATCATGGAGCCTGACGGTGCGGCTTCATATCCTGTTGAGGTGGCTATCGGCGGCGCAACTATTTTCGTTACTGATATCGAGCGTTTTGAGAAAGTCTAAGGGATAGAAAATTTTCAGAAAGGGGTCTGAGGGCTTGATAATATACGGAAACAGCGAGCCTCGCAGGCTCGTATCTGAGATGATAAAAAAGAAACGAGAGCCGCACTCCATAATGATACACGGAGAAAAGGGGCTTGGTAAAAAGACCCTTGCACGGTGGATAGCGGCGGCACTCTTGTGCGAACGTCAAACAGGCGAACCTTGCGGCATTTGCAGAACTTGCAGAATGATAGCCGACGGAGCTCACCCTGACGTTATGGTGGCAAAGGCAAACAGCAATGGCAACTATATCGTTGACGATTCTATCAGACCTATAGTTGCGGAAGCTCCCGTTGCACCGAACGAGGCGAGAATGAAAGTATACATAATTCCTGACCTTGACTTGTCGGTGAACACTGTTATTCAGGTGCAGAACATTCTGCTTAAAGTCATTGAAGAACCGCCTGAGCATACCGCTATAATACTTACGGCGAGAAGCAAGGAAATTTTTCTGCCTACCATAATCTCACGAGTGCTTTCCCTTGGCATGACCTCTGTCACGGAGGCGGAGAGCATGGCGTGTTTGCAGGAGAAATATCCTGCCGTTGCCCCTGCGCTCATAAGCGAAGCTGTTTCAGCAGGGCGTGGAAATATCGGCAGATGTGTCGAGTATCTTGAACACTCCCAGTTTTTTGACAGCGTGAAGCTTGCAAGAGGTCTGTGCGACGCAATGTGCAGTGGAAACGAATATGACGTTTTGAAAACGCTATTTGTGGCAGACGGCAAAAAAACGTTGCTGAGAGAGGGGCTGAGCCTTTTTCAGGAGATACTCCGTGACAGTGCGGCATTCAGGCTCGGGGGAGAAAGCGAAAAGTCTGTGAGCTGTGCGAAAGAGGGTGCAAAGACGCTCAGCAGAAGCCTTTCCTCAGATCAGGCGGTCAGGCTTTACGATATAGTTTCTGACTACATAGGCAGGATAGACGCAAACTGCAACATAAGCCTGACTATAAACAGTCTGGCAGGACAGATATATTCTGTCACAGGAAAGTAGCTGACGGCAAAGCCGTGATATATATTTGAAAGGAAAAAGAGATGTTAAAAATAATCGGAGTACGCTTTAAAAGCGTTGGCAAGATATACTACTTCGACCCAAAAGACTATGACGTGAAAATGGGCGACAAAGTTATCGTTGAGACCGCAAGGGGCGTTGAATGTGGTGAAGTTGCGCTTGTGGACAGGGAAATAGACGAAACAAGATTCACAAACCCCGTAAAAGGCATTATAAGGCTTGCCACCCCTAACGATATGAAAACTATCGAAAAAAACAGACAAAAGGAAAAGGACGCTTTCAAGATATGCGAGCAGAAGATAGCCGCTCACAAGCTGAAAATGAATCTTATCGACGTTGAATGTACTTTTGACAACAACAAGCTTCTTTTCTATTTTACCGCCGAGAGCAGAGTTGACTTTCGTGAGCTTGTAAAAGACCTTGCCGCGGTATTCAGAACGAGGATAGAGCTTCGTCAGATAGGCGTTCGTGACGAGGCAAAAATGCTTGGGGGTCTTGGCATCTGCGGACAGCCTTTCTGCTGTTCAAGATTTTTGGGAGAGTTCCAGCCTGTTTCTATTAAAATGGCTAAGGAACAAGGCTTGTCACTTAACCCTACAAAGATCTCAGGCACTTGCGGAAGACTTATGTGCTGTCTGAAATACGAGCAGGACAGCTATGAGGATCTTCTCAAGCACACGCCAAAGGTGGGCGCTATCGTAAAAACGGCTGAGGGCAGAGGCGTTGTTGAGGAAGTAAATCTGCTCACAGGCAAGCTGAGAGTTAAAATGGATAAAAACGACAATGTTGTTGTGGTAAAGAAAGACGATATTGAGGTAATAAAGGATTCTGTTATAAGGCTCGACCGTGACGAGATAAAGGCTCTCAAGGGGCTTGAGGGCAAGTAATTTCAGCGCTTTGCACGAGCGATCACCGCAACATAAACGGGCTGTGGGGGGCGCCAGCCCCTACACAAAATCGGCGCAGCATTTATATATATCAGCAAATCATCAGATAAATATGCAGAAAGGAACTACCATATGGCAAAGGTGAAAACTTCGTATGTGTGCAGTCAGTGCGGATATGAAACATCAAAATGGAACGGCAAATGCCCTAACTGCGGCGAATGGAACACCTTTGAGGAGGTCGAGCTTGCGGTCAGGGCGGGCGGTGCAAAGTCTAAGCCCACGACTGTCAGGGATATTTCCGACAAGATAGTTGGCATAGGCGGTGTTGACGCAAGCTACAACGAGATACGTTATGCAACGGGGCTGAAAGAACTTGACAGAGTGCTTGGAGGAGGGCTTGTGAAAGGCTCTCTGGTGCTTCTGGGCGGTGAACCGGGCATAGGAAAATCCACAATGCTTTTGCAGATATGTCAGTATTTAGGGCAAGACCACACCATACTTTATGTATCTGGAGAGGAGTCTGTACGGCAGATAAAGCTTCGTGCAAACAGGCTTCATGTTGATTCTGAAAATCTGTATCTTCTTGCAGACAATGACTGCGAGCAGATATGCTCTGTGATAGTAAAAGAAAAGCCTGAGATAGTCATAATCGACTCTATCCAGACCATGAGCATAAGCGGGATATCCTCTGCACAGGGTTCTGTGACGCAGGTAAGAGAATGTACAAATATGTTCATGCGCACAGCAAAATCGGAAGAGATACCAATGTTCATAGTAGGTCACGTCAACAAGGATGGTGCTATCGCAGGACCAAAGGTCATGGAACACATTGTTGACTGCGTGCTGTATTTTGAGGGTCAGCGAAATCTCACCTACAGGATACTGCGAGCCATAAAAAACCGTTTTGGCTCAACGAATGAGATAGGTATGTTTGAAATGGCTGACAGCGGTCTGCTGGAAGTTGAAAATCCCTCTATGATGTTTTTGGAGGGCAGACCGACAGACGCATCGGGAACTTGCGTTGCCTGCATAATGGAGGGCACAAGGCCTGTTATGGCGGAAGTCCAGGCACTTGTGTGCAAGAGCGTGCTTGCCTCCCCAAGACGTACTGCCACCGGCTTTGACTACTACAGAATGGCGATAATAATAGCCGTGCTTGAAAAACGGCTTGGCTATTTTTTCGGTGGGCTGGACGTTTATATCAACATCGTAGGCGGATTAAAGCTTGATGACACTGCGGCTGACCTATCGGTGGCGTTGGCGCTTTATTCGGGGCTGACGGACAAGGTCATAAGCGACAAGCTCATTGCCCTTGGCGAGATAGGCTTAGGCGGAGAGCTTAGGAGCATTTCCCACTGTGAACAGCGCCTTGCGGAGTGCGAACGAATGGGCTTTGAAACTTGTATCGTTCCTGCACATTCGCTGAAAAGCGTTGACACAAGTAAGTTTTCAATGAAAATAATCGGTGTGCGCTCAATAAGAGAGGCGTTCAAAGCTATAGGCTGATAAGCTGATACAGAACAACACAAAACGGACGGAAGACCAAATCTTCCGCCCGTTATTTTTCTGTCTTATGTAGAAGCCGCACGCTCTCCCATAATATCGCTTCTGAGAAGCCCATAGATATTGAAGTCTGTGTAGATGTTCACAAACTTTGCCTGACGCTTTGTTCCCTCACAGGTAAAGCCGCATTTTTCCATTACTCTGTTTGACGCCACGTTCACCGTCATGACCTCGGCTTCAAGCCTTTGAATGCCTGTTTCCTCAAAGCAAAATCTGATCACACGCCTGAGAGCCTCGGTGACAAAGCCCATGTTCTGATACGCCGCCGAGATTCGATAGCCTATCATTGCCTGTCTGTCATTCTCGATATTGAAGAGGTTTACCTCCCCTGCCAACCTATGATTTTTCTTTAGCTCTATCCCCCAGCTTATATGATCCTTTTTGCCGTTGTTAAGAGTGCGTCCGAAAAAAAGCGACGGCTCTCTTTCCTGCCTTGTCATGTTTCTTCCCCAATATTTGTAAAGGCTCTCGTCAGCCATATAGGTTTTCATATCCTCTGCGTCAGTAGCGGTCTTCGCCCTGAGTATGAGTCTTTCTGTTTCCAGCACAGGAAAATGAGAAAAATAATAGTCCATATCCTGCAAAATAAACACTCTCCCCTGCTTATATAATAAAAATTCCCAAGTCTACTAAAATTATAACATAAAATCTAGCAAAAATCAAGTGTTTTTAAGCGAAATACACAAAAAAGCAGAAAACGCCCCGAAACAAGTTCGGGACGCTCTCTGTTCTATAATCTGGAGAATTAGAAATCAACTTCTGTATCGTAGTAGCAGCACTTGAGGAGCTTTTCCATTTCTTCCTGTGAAGGCTGACGTGGGTTAGAACCTGTGCAAGCGTCTGCGATAGCGTTCTTAGCGATCTCAGGGAGTCTCTCAAGGAATACGTTCTCAGGAACGAATCCCTGCTCACATGGATAGCTGTCTGTACCATAGTTCTTGATGCAGTGAGGAATGTTGAGCTTGTCATTCATGCCTCTTACATACTCGATGAGGAGCTTTACCTTCTCGTCATCGTTTGAACCGCCCAGGTGCATATAATCAGCGATAACGCCATATCTCTTCTTAGCTGTTTCGTCCTTAGCATTGAATGCGATTACCTTTGGCAGATACATTGCATTAGCTGCGCCGTGGATAATGTGTGCGCCATAATCAGCGAAAGCTGCGCCTGTCTTATGAGCCATTGAGTGAACGATACCAAGCAGAGCATTTGAGAATGCCATACCTGCAAGACACTGAGCGTCGTGCATTCTATCTCTTGCACCCATATCACCGTTGTAAGAATCAATGAGATCCTTCTGGATCATTTCGATAGCGTGGATAGCAAGCGGATCTGTATATGCACAGTTTGCTGTTGAAACATAAGCTTCGATAGCGTGTGTCAGAGCGTCCATACCTGTATGAGCTGTCAGCTTCTGTGGCATTGTTTCTGCAAGGTCAGGGTCAACGATAGCTACATCTGGTGTGATCTCAAAGTCAGCGATAGGATACTTGATACCCTTGTCATAATCTGTGATGATAGAGAATGCTGTTACCTCAGTAGCTGTACCTGATGTTGAAGAAATTGCACAGAAGTGTGCTTTCTTTCTCAGCTCAGGGATACCGAATACCTTACACATATCTTCAAATGTGCAGTCAGGATACTCATACTTGATCCACATAGCCTTTGCAGCGTCGATAGGTGAGCCGCCGCCCATTGCTACGATCCAATCAGGCTCAAATTCGAGCATGACCTTTGCACCGTTCATAACTGTTGTTACAGAAGGGTCTGGCTCTACGCCCTCAAGAAGCTTAACTTCCATTCCAGCCTCTTTCAGATAAGCTTCTGCCTTCTGGAGAAAACCGTTTCTCTTCATTGAGCCACCGCCGACTACGATGATAGCTTTCTTACCTTTCAGTGTTTTCAGGTTCTCCAATGCTCCCTTGCCGTGATAAAGGTCTCTTGGTAATGTAAATCTCATTTCTAATTCCTCCTATATGTAATGTAATAATGTGTTCAAAGAGGTTTGTGTAAATCTCACACAAATTCTCTCTTTGCTTGACTTTAATTATACAAAATGTCAATGAACTATTCTAACATAATCTATGAATATTCTATTAATTATTAACTTTTACATAGCGTATATCTGTTAGTGCATACAGCTAAATGCACATATGAATGTGTAAAACAAGTGAAAAAAATATCACAATTACATGAAAAATCACGATTTTGTTTGCACTATATGGAATTTTGCAGTGCTTATTTCGTTTTCTTTTGTTAATAAATTATACATTTGTAAGCACAGAAATATTCCTGTTTATGAAGATAAAAAAAATTCATAAAAAATTTACTTAAGCTATGGAAATATGCGAAAAAATATGCTATAATATATTGGTATTGTATTGTATCCTCCCATGATGGAGGAATAATAACAAGGAGGAAATTTAATATGAAAACAAAGGTCAACACAAAATCATTGGTGATACTGGGATTGATGACAGCTCTTACAATGATCTTCTCGTTCACTCCTATCGGTTCTATACCTATCGGACCGCTGGTAATTACTCTCAACGTAATCCCTATTGCCATAGCGGCTGTAACGGTAGGTCCTGTGGGAAGTGCAGTCATTGGAGGAGTTTTCGGACTGCTCAGCTTTTTGCAGTGCTTCGGAATAGGCGTGCCAAGCGGAATGGGTGCAGCACTTGTTGCGATCGATCCGGTCCTGGCTTTCGTTCAGCGATTTGTACCAAGACTTCTTGACGGCATTATCGTAGGATTTATAGCAAAAGGCATGAGCAAGGTAACAAACAATTATGTTTCATATGCTGTTACGGGCTTTTTTACTGCGTTTTTGAACACTGCGTTCTTTATGAGCGCACTTGTTTTGCTTTTCGGCAACACCGATTATGTAAAAGAGCTTATGGGCGGAAAGAATATCATAGTATTCATCTGCACCTTTGTAGGCATAAACGCTCTGGTCGAAATGGCTGTATGTACATTTGTTACAGGTACAGTGGGTGCTGCACTTTATAAGGCAAGGTTCATACCCAGCAAAAACAAAGCGCAGGCATAAATTCACCGAAAGGATAACATACAAATGGTTTTAGCGGTCGATATAGGAAACACTAACATAGTAATGGGCTGTTTTGAAAGCGACAGAATACTTTTTGTTGAAAGACTTTCTACAAATCAGCAGTCCACGGCACTTGAATATGCCATAATGCTCAAGAACATTCTTGAGATACATTCTATAGATATGTCAGATTTCAGGGGCGGCATAATCTCATCGGTCGTGCCGTCTGTTACCCTCACGATGAAAGAGGCAATGGAGAGGCTCATCAAAAAGCGCATCATGGTGGTAGGGCCTGGAATAAAGACGGGACTTAAGATAAATCTCGACAATCCCGCACAGCTTGGAAGCGACAGAGTTGCAGACGCAGTTGCGGCGATAAACCTCTATCCTGTGCCTATCATAATGATAGATATGGGCACTGCTACTACCATATCAGTAATAGACAAGGAAAAGAATTTCATAGGCGGAATGATAATACCGGGACTTAGAACTTCCCTCGACTCGCTTTCGGGCAAGGCTTCTCAGCTTCCTTTCATCAGCCTTGTACCGCCTAAAAAGGTCATAGGCACTAATACTATCGACTGTATGAAGAGCGGTATAATCCATAGCAACGCTGCAAGCATTGACGGAGTTATAGAGAGGATAGAAAACGAGCTTGGTGAAAAATGCACTGTGGTTTCCACAGGCGGTGTGGCAAAGATAATAGTTCCTTACTGCAAGCGTGACATAGTAATTGACGATGAACTTCTGCTCAAAGGGCTTATGATAATCTACAATAAAAACAAACAATAATTTAAAATACAATACACAAAGCGTCGGGTAGTTTATCCGACGCTTTTTTATGTCGCTTTTTATATCCATAATAGACAAACAAACGGGCTTCAAACAGTTGCAAATGCCGAAAATGGAGCGTTTCTATTGCTTCCAGGACTTTGTTATGGTACAATCATATTTGCAAAGTAAAACGTTTACATAAAACAGAAAGCAGGAAATATATGAACGCAAGAAAAATATTATGCCTTATGGCCGCAGTGCTTATGCTGTCAGGCTGTTCAAAGGGTGTGGACGGTTCACAGGCTTCATCAAAAGCGGCTGAAAGCTCCGGCAAAGCGGACAGCAGTGTTTCAGACTATGATAATACCACCACCGAACCTGAAACAGACAAGCCTGAGTTTGACCTCAATGACAGCGTGATAGGTTTTTCGCAGGAAAGCGGCTTTTATGACAGCGGTTTCAGCCTTGAGCTTACCGCAAACAAGGGCGAGAAGATATACTACACTACTGACGGCACAGACCCTAGGACTTCTGCCACGAGAGAAGAATACACTGCCCCTATCGAGATAAAAGACAGGAGCAATGACCCTAATGTGGTTTCAGCCGTGCCGACAGAAATGATATCGGGAAATTTCAATGAGTTCAGCTTTGGCGAGGGGGATTTCTGGTGCAACAAAAAAGCACCTTCTGACAATGCGGTGGACAAATGCACTGTTATAAGAGCGTCAAGCGAAAAAAGCGACGGAAGCGTTTCGCAAAGCTTCTCAGGCAGCTTTTACATAGGAAGCGCAGAGGAGCATATAAAAGGACTTAAAGAAAGCTGTGAAGCGGCCGGGCATGACCTTGCGGTAATGAACATCACAATGGACTACGCTGACCTTTTCGACAGCAAGATCGGCATATACGTCAAGGGAGATATTTTCAACAAGGCACTTGAGGATTATAAAGCCAGCGGAGAAAGCATAGAAAACGAAACCGCAAGACAGCTTGACGCAAACTACAAACAGCGTGGCAAGGAATGGGAACGTAATTGTCACATCGAGCTTAACGAAATTTCAGCCGAGGGAAATGTGACAAACGCATTGTCACAGGATTGCGGAATAAGGATACAGGGAAACTATTCACGCTCCGACCTGCAAAAGGGATTCAGGCTTTACGCCAGAAAGAAATATGGTGAAAAGAAGTTTAAGTATGAGGTCTTTGAGGGGCTGAAAAACGCATCTGATGAAACTATCGACAGCTTTAAGACGCTTACTCTCCGTGCAGGTGGAAATTGTGCTTTTACGGCAAAATTCAATGACACCTATTGGCAGAGTCTTATGACAGAGCTTGACGGCTCAACAAAGGCTTCACGTCCATGCGTTGTTTATCTGAATGGCGAATACTGGGGACTTTATGTGCTGGAGGAGGACTATTCCGACAATTATTTTGAAAGCCACTATGGTGTGAACAAAGACGATGTGGTGGTCTACAAAGGCGACGCAGAAACCTATCAGAGCGGCTACAAGCTTGACGAGGGCAAGCTTCCGGAGGGAGAAACAGACGAGGGATATTTCTTCAAGGAGCTTACAGATTTCTTCGCTTCTCACAAAGACTTATCCGCACAGGCAGATTATGAGGAGTTCTCAAAGCTTGTTGACACCGACAGTGTGAGAGATTATTTCCTTGCAGAGGTTTGGATAAACAACAAGTGGGATTGGCCGGGCAAGAACTGGTCAATGTGGAAGGTGCAAAACACAGACAGTTCCAACGAATATGCAGACGGCAAATGGCGTTTCATGTTCTATGACATTGAGTTCGGCGGAGTGAGCGGTGAAGGCGACGCATGGACGAACACCATGAAAGAGGATAACTACAAGCCAAAGGGACTGCTTGACACGGACACGAAAAATCCTGCGGTTCTGAGTTTTGCTTATCTTATGTCAAATGAAGATTTCAGGAACGATTTCAATGACAGGCTTTTAAAGATGTCTGAGGGTACGTTTGAAAAAGAAAAGGCACTTGATAGGCTCGCAGAATTTGAGAGCATTTACTCCCCTCTTTATGAGCAGTTCTTTGCAAGATACCCGGATACAGGCTCGGCTGAAGAAGCGCTTCATGGAGGATATGCTTCATCTGATTGCATAAGAGCGTTCATTAACAAGCGTGATAAGTCTATCCAAAGTATTGTGGACTGGACTAATTCGCAGTTCTGATATTTCACAAACCAAAACGGCAGAACAGCTTGATGCTGAACTGCCGTTTTTATATTGCTTATTTTATGCCGCAGGAGCGTATGTGAAAGTTATTTCGAGAGTGTTTATCTTTCCTGCATAGTCAAGTATTGTTGGAGAAGCCTTTGAAAGGTCACCGCCTGCTATTCTTGCGTCCTCAGGTGATGCGGATACCCACTGGTTCACAAGGTTAACTCTTGTGCAAAGCTGGTCGTCAGATGTGGTGTAGCCCTCCGCTATGGTTTCAACAGCTTCGCCGTTTATCTTTATCTCGTCAATAGTTGCGATATAGTTCGGATAAAGCTTCTCACCGTTTGCGATACCCAAAGCCGAGAATGCAATGCCGTTGGCGTTGTTTGATGACATATCAAGGCTTACTGTGTAAGTTCCCTCACCGTCTATAACTGCGTTTTCTGCGATAACTCCGTCGCTCTTTGAAACCGGGTCATACTCGTCGCCAACGCTGTAGCATACGGAAAAATCTGCACTCTGATACATTATCCATGCCACCGCTGTGTTCTCGTCAGCCTGCGGTGCGGTATCATCTGTTAGCTTTTCAGGTGCAGCCGCAAGAGTTTCATCAAGCTTCTTTACAGCAGCGGCTCTTTCCTCCTCCACTGTCATCGAGGACTGGTTATCACGGCGCCTTTCATCAAATATCTTTGCCACAGTTTCATCACGCATTTTAAGTTCTGAACGTGAGAAGAAATCACTGCAATCCCAAAGGAATGGTGCAAAGCCGTAGGCGTCACAGTTGTCAAGGAGGTTGTCAATAAACTTGTCAGTGCCTTTCTTTAGGTCACCGCCGTTTGTAAGCACTGCATACTCGCCTATTATTATGCCATAGCCCTGCTCGGAATACTTTGTCATGTTCTTGAAAAGTCTGTTCTGCTCCTCATAGTCTGTCTTTGTTCCCCAATCTGAGCGACCCTTTGTTCCGCAATAATCCCAAGGGGTATAATAATGAACAGAAAGCAGGAGCTTATCCTTTGCGGTATCAGTTGGCATTTGGAACTTGTTTGAGCAGGTCATTGTGATATCGGTATTGTAGCCTGCGATAAGAAGAAAACGCTGTTCGTTGTTTCCGCCTGTTGCACGGACAGTGTCAACAAAGGTCTGATTTATCTTGTTGGCCATTTCATAGCACTCGGCTTTTGAAAGCGAGCCTGAGTTTTTGCACACGTCTGTGTCATTGAGTCTGTCACCAAGCTCTTCGTTTGCACCCTCAAATATAAGTCTGTCGGAGTATTTTTTATATCTGTTCGCTATCTGCGTCCACATGGACTTATACATTTCAAACGCCTTGTCAACGTCGCTCTGCTCGGAAGAGCCGAACATTCCCCACCAGCTTCCGTCCCAGTGGTCGTTTATGATAACATACATATCATTATCCAAAGCGTAGTTTATTATCTCCTCCACTCTGTCGAGATAGGCTTCATTTATGGTGTAATCGCCTTTTTCATACTCCATTGCGTTTGTCCATGCCACAGGCACACGGAGAGAGTCAAAACCGCTTGCTTTCATGCCCTTTATCATTTCTTCCGTTGTGACAGGCTGACCCCAGAAAGTTTCAAAGCTTTCAGGGTCGGTGTCTGCGGAATAGCTTTTATGACCGTAGGCCTCCATTGTGTTGCCGAGGTTTGTGCCGTTGCCCAGAAGTCTTGCAAGCTCGGTTGCGGTAAGGTCTTTGTTTATACTTCCGTCATCAGAGGTCTTTGCACCCTCCTCTGCCTTTGATGAGCTGTCGCTTCCCTTTCCACAGCCTGCAAGCAGTGCAGTACAGCCCATGACCGCCGCAGTAAGAAGCGAGATAGCTTTGATGGTTCTCATATTATTTCCTCCTATTTCATAAATACAAATTCTTCAAGTTCAAAAAGCGGCTTGTTTTTGAAATAATCTGCTATCCAATCGGCAAGCTCATCTGAAAAAGCTGTAGGCACAAAATAGATAGAATGTCTGCCAGTAAGGGACTTGATTACTCCTGTGTAAACTCCGTCACCTGTGCCGATATCAACATAGCCTACAGGCTCGCTGTTCTCATAGTCATCAGCATAGACCGCCACCTTTGCAACAGTTCCCATGCCCCTGACTTTCAGGGCTATCTTCATGGTCTTTGAGGAAAAGTCCTCGCCAAAATCAAAATACTTATAGCCTATAACATTGCCCTCTGTGATGTTCACGATACTTCTTGTGAAGATGTCCTTTTCGGTGATAAAACAGCCACCTTTAAGCACGCAGGCTATATCCGCAGGATAAGGCTTGAAAGGGTCAAGGCTGTCTTCAAAACCAAGCGAGGTCATTTCCACTGTCGGTATCGTTCCGTCTGGGAGGATCTCTATTTTCTCAACGCAGGCACGTCTTGACATTATGGTATTGTTTGTCATTCTGTGATAGAAAATATACCACTGACCATTTATGTTGCACACTGAGCCGTGGTCATTCCCACCTGGGAAATCCACGCCGTTGTCTATTATATATCCACGATATTTGAACGGGCCTTGTGGCTTATCTGAGGTTGCATAGGCAAGCCTGCTTCCTACACATGGGGAATATATAAGATAGTATGTATCTCCGATTTTCCTCGGTGAGCTTGCCTCGAAGAAGCGCTGTTCCTGCGGTGCGTTGTCGCTGTCATCAATGACCGCTCTTTTGTAGCTTCCCTTTTTAATGGTATACATATCCGCAGGGTCTATCTCGTTGAAGTTGGATTCTGTGAAGCCGTAATAAATATACACTCTGCCGTCATCATCAACAAGCACGCCTGCATCATTATAAATGCCGTCATCGCCTGCGTCCTCAGGGTCATATTTATACTTAGAAAGGAGCTTGAAAGGACCTTCTGGCTTATCGGACACGCCAACAACGCCCTTTGAGCCGACTATATAGGCATAGAGATAATACTTGCCGTCTTTTTCTATAACGTCCGGAGCGAACAGCTTGCGGTCGGTCATTCCCTCGGTATCGGACTTATGGTCACGGTCATCACGGGTATGGAAGCTGTGTCCGTGGCAGACCCAATTGTTAAGGTCATCAAGTGGTGCAGACCAGACTTTCAGTTTATAGTCGCAAAAGTCGCTTTGAGCGGCTCTGTCATGTGAGCCATAAAGATAAACTCTGTCGCCGAAAACTCTCGGCTCGCCGTCAGGGATATACTCCCATGCAGGCAAAATGGGGTTTGGCATGAAAATTTCCTCCTATGTTTTTTTCATAACTTGTTTTATCATAAGATAATTATAAATCATACTATTATTATTTTCAATATCCTAACACGCTGTCAGAGGTGAAAATTTGTGCAAAATGTAAAATCGTGCAGACTGTCCAAAGGTGCAAAAAAGCCCGTTTGCGACGGCTTCCGACCTTGACAAAAGAGGGCAAATCGTGTATAATATTAAGTTGATAGTACCCGTATAAAATTATATTGATATAGGAGTGTTTAATTATGGCAGCTATTTCTAAGACTGTTTCAAAAGCAGGTTATGCTAAATTGCAGGAGGAACTTGAATACCTTATTACAGTAAAAAGACGTGAAGTTGCTCAGAAGCTTAAAGAAGCACGTTCTTTCGGAGACCTTTCCGAGAATGCTGAGTACGACGAGGCTAAGAACGAGCAGGCTATCCTTGAATCAAAGATCAATGAGTTAGAGCTTCTCATTTCAAACGCAACTGTCGTTGAGGACGATGATATTTCTGTAAACGAGATAGGCGTAGGCTCTATCATCAAGATAAAGGATATCGAGCTTGACGAGATCGAGGATCTTCAGATAGTAGGTTCAACTGAGTCTGACCCTGACAACGGCAAGATCTCTGATGAGTCACCTATAGGCAAGGCTGCACTCAAGCACAAGGTAGGCGACATTTTCGAGGCTGAAACACCTGCCGGTCTGCTGAAATTCGAGGTCATCGACATTTCAAAGTAACAGACCACTTACAAAACACACGGAAAGGAAAATATAAATGAGCGAGGAAAACCGCACAAACGCTCCTGAGGAAGAGCTTACTCAGGAGGACATAAACAGCTTAAAGAAGATAAGAATGGACAAGCTTGAAGAGCTGAAAGCCAAGGGCAAGAATCCATTTGAGATAACAAAGTATGACGTTACGGCAAGCTGTGCCGACGCAAAGGCACAGTATGAAAAGCTTGAGGCTGAGCTTAAGGAGCAGGCAGGCGAAGACGAGGAAAAGCTCAAGGAGCTTCTCGAGGCAAACCGCATAACAGTAAGCGTTGCAGGCAGAGTAATGTCAAGACGTCTTATGGGCAAGGCAAGCTTTTTCGACCTGAGAGATAAGAGCGACAAGGTTCAGGTCTATCTGAGAATGAACGAGATCGGCAAGGAAGAATTTGACGATTACAAGAAGGGCGATATCGGTGATATCGTTGGCATTGAGGGTTTTGTATTCAGAACAAAAATGGGCGAGATATCAATTCACGCTCAGAAGTTCGTACTGCTTTCAAAGTCGCTTCTGCCGTTGCCTGAGAAGTGGCATGGTCTGAAGGATCAGGACACTAGATACAGACAGAGATACACAGACCTTATATGCAATCCTGAGGTAAAGGATACATTCATAAAGAGGTCGCAGATAATATCATCTATCAGAAGATATCTTGACGGACAGGGCTTCATGGAAGTTGAGACTCCAATGCTGGTATCTAACGCAGGCGGAGCTGCTGCAAGGCCATTTGAGACACACTACAACGCACTTGACGAGGACGTTAAGCTTAGAATTTCTCTGGAGCTTTATCTGAAAAGACTTATTGTCGGCGGACTTGAAAGAGTATACGAGATAGGCAGAGTATTCAGAAACGAGGGTGTTGACGCAAGACACAATCCTGAGTTCACTCTTATGGAGCTTTATCAGGCATACACCGATTACTACGGCATGATGGATCTGACTGAGAATATGTTCAGGCACGTTGCACAGGAGGTATGCGGCACGACTTGCGTACCATACGGTGACGTAATGATCGATCTTGGCAAGCCTTTTGAGAGAATGACAATGATCGACGCAGTTAAGAAGTATTCTGGTGTTGATTTCTCACAGGTAGCCACAACAGAAGAGGCAAAGGCACTTGCAGACGAGCATCACATTGAATACGAAGCAAGGCACAAGAGGGGCGACATACTCAACCTGTTCTTTGAGGAATATGTTGAGGAGCATCTTATTCAGCCTACATTCATAATGGATCACCCTATCGAGATTTCTCCACTTACAAAGAAGAAGCCTGAAAATCCTGATTATGTAGAGAGATTTGAGCTTTTCATCACAGGCAGAGAGATGTGCAACGCATACTCAGAGCTGAACGATCCGATAGATCAGCGTGAGAGATTTGCAGCGCAGGAAGAGGCATTGAAGCAGGGTGACGAGGAAGCAAACCACACAGATGAGGACTTCCTGAGAGCTTTGGAGATAGGTATGCCACCTACAGGCGGTATTGGTTACGGCATAGACAGACTTGTTATGCTGCTGACTAACTCACCGGCTATTAGAGATGTGCTGTTGTTCCCTACAATGAAGACGTTGGAGTGATAAACCCTTGATCTTGCGGGGTTTTCAGCAGGTCTGACCGACGGCTTACGCCAATTTTACGCCAATCGGTCAGAAACTTATAAAAAAATATGATAACATATGAGAGATCACTGATGTTTTGGTTCATCGGTGATCTCTTTTTTATTATTCGGCACTGCCGCCTTTGAGAAGCTTTTCAAGGGTCTGAAATTCTTTCTTTTTGAAGTCGCTCGTGGCGTCGGTGTAGACGTTCATCGTGGTGCTGAAATCTGAATGGCCGAGTACGTCTTGAATCACTTTGAGGTTTATGCCCATTTCGCACATTCGCGTTGCAAAGGTGTGGCGGAGGGTGTGACAACTGAAATCGGGCAGTAGGGTGACATCGGCATTCTTTGGATTGTTCGCAAGCTGCTCACAGTTACAGTCGGCTATCATTCTTTTCAATGCACGATTTGGAATGCCTTGATTATGCATGTTCCCATAACGATTTGTGAAAATGATTTGCTACGGTTTTAATCTGCATAAATTTTACTTGAAGAAGCTTGCAATCAAAGAAGCAATGTGAAAAATATTTTTCAATATTTTAATATTTGGTAAAGCCCAGCATTTTTTGCCAGCATGTTTATTGTACCTTTTTCAAAATTATACAGTTTTTTCTGTATGATACATTAAAGCCCGCGAGCTTCCATATTGAGGCGATCCGCGGGCTTTGTTGTACGTTTTTACAGCGCCTTTTGACTTGTTTTATTCCATAATCCGACATCTCCGAATATCAAACACTATATTAGGCTGAAGGTTATAATTGTTCACAAACAGCTTGATTAAGCTAACGTGAGGGCGACGCCTTTGGTCTTTCTGATCTTGAATTGTTTCATAACTATTCGCTGGAAATTCTCCGAATTGATCTGAATTAATCTGCAAATCGTAGATGTAAAGCAAATCATTTGAAAGATCATACCTAAGAAGAATAAGGTCATCAAATACTGTTTCTGGACCAAACGAGGATAAATCAGAGTCAAAATTAGATGTAGCCTTAAACTCAATTCGTCTATTTGTAATAGGATCGAATGCATCACCAGGTTCGTCTCCTCTGTTCCATAGAAATCCCAAACAATAACAACCCATAGGTTCACTGATAGCATCCGGCATATTTATTCCTCTGCTGCTTGTTGATTTTATATATGTGTTCAGGTCTTTCCATTTAAAATACGCATCAATAGTCTCATTGATTCTTGCGTTGTCTATCTGAATTCTATCGAACTTCTTATAAAACTCCATAAAGGCACCTCCTGCTATTTAATTCTAAATTGTAACAGATTCCGGTGCAGTAGTAAACAATCTGACAGTTTACATATCAAAAGTATAACTTAAACTATCAGATTGCGAATGTAATTTATAAAGAAATATTTGTAATCTGTTAGATTGTTTATTTCTTTCTAAAAAAGATGTATAATAAAAACAGTTCGACAGAATGCTGCAAACGAGAGGAAATATTACATGGATTTTGTTAAAATGAGCAACGAAGAAAAGTTTAAGCGTTTGGGCTTGAATATTGCGTTGTATAGAAAAATGAAAGGCATAACACAAGCGGAGTTAGCTGAAAAAGTGAATATCAGCAGAACACACATGGGAAATATAGAAGCGCCAAACATGGTTAAGCCTATTTCACTTGAACTTGCCTTTGATATTGCTGATGCATTAGAGATACCCGTTTCCAAGCTGTTTGAAATGTAAAATGGAGGACTATTATGTTTTACAAGTTAAAGCACAATCTTGATGGAAGTTATATGATAAACAATGATTTTGGGCGGTTGCGTTATAATCGAATCGGAGCTTTTTCAAACGAAGAAGTCGATTCTATTTTTGATTTTGCATATAGAATGACATTTGGCGGAGAAGGCGAACATAGAGGAAGGAGAACAGGAGGCACTGCTAACAGAACTAATGGACAGAAGTTTGCCAATACATTTCAAGGAAAACTCGGTGAACTTGCCGTTAATAAAGAACTTAGCAGATTAGGACTTAATCCTTCACAGCCAGATTATACAGTAGGTGGATTAGGCTTTTGGGATCACTTCGATATGATTGTTAATAACAGACAAGTATCTATCAAGTCAATAAAATATTTCAGCCAGCTCTTGCTACTTGAAACCGGAGATTGGGATGAAAGTGGCCGTTATCTTCACGGAATGAACGCAAACCGAAATATAATTCCAGTGCAGTATGATTTTGTTTTTCTATCTCGCATAAATCCGTCAAGTGAGGACACTTTAAGCCATCATCATTTACTGTATTCTGATCGAGTTAATAGAAATGATTTATCAGATATTATACTCTCAAATGAGTGGGGCTATGACATTCCTGGATTCATTACTTGTGATGAACTGATTTATGTAATACAGCACCGTCATATTATTCCTGCACATTTTATGTTTAGCCCTAATGGTCGGCGCTATACTGAAATTGAAGCTGAAAACTATTATGTTAGAGCTGCTGATATGCACAGCCTTAATGAAATAACAGCTTTGCTACCGGCTTAATCAGTAATCAGGCAAGTTTTGGTTATATTCTTAGTATCGCTTGACAGAATCGCCGATATGATGTACAATAGATAAGTATAGCTTTGTTATAGTATGCTTTTCTAATAAAAATTTTAGGAGGAATACTATGTTTTATGATAAGCAGCCACCTGAGAAAAGGAACAGCTACAAAGGAATGCTAAAAATAATTGGCAGTCTTTCAAGAATTTTTTCTGAAAGCGATGTTCCCTATCTTTATTACAGAGCGCATGAAAACATATTTGCGAAATACTTTGGTTTAGTAAACAACTCAAGGAGCGATGATTCTGCTGATGCATACAGCAGTGAAGAAAAAGTCGGAATTGGCTTAAAGACTTGGGTTGGTCCGAATAATCAGAAAGTAGCTGAGTTCGGCAAACTCCATCCAAAATATAAGGATCTAAAAGGAATTGAGCTTATAAATAAAATCGCTGGATATAGAAATGAACGTATCAGAGTTACTAAAAACGCTTATGGTTTAGATACAATGCTGTACCACATTGTTAAAAGGATTTCGAAAGCTATGATTATATATGAAGCAGCCTTTGATCCTATTGATATACTCAATATCAAGCTTGATCCCGAGCGCGGAAATGATAACAGTATATATTTTACTGATGGAAAGCATACATATCATTTTAGCTTGTCCAAAAACACTTTGTACATGAATTTCGATGATATGGTAGAACTTGACAGGTTTTCGGTCGAAATAATTGCAGATCCTTATGAAGTTTTATCGGAATTACTCCTTAAAGATATACCTTCCGGCACTGCGAAAGCCAGTACGGATAATTCACCTGAAATATCACCAAAAAAGCATAAAACATCTTATAGTCAACCTGTAACGCCTAAAGATGTTGCAGAAGCGGTTTATACAAGTGTTCCAAAGAAGAATCAGCTTTGTCTCAGACTTTATGCTACAAAACCGGACGGTACTAAATACGTTCCTGACAAAAGTGGTCTTAATCAATGGAATGCCGGCGGAAGAGCAAGAGATGCAAATGAGGTTTATATTCCATATCTTGCTGATGATAGAGCAAGAAGTGACGGATTCTTTCCTCCGAGAGATAAGCCGTTTGATTTGATGCTTCCGAACGGAGAATGGATCAGCGCTAAGGTATGTCAAGGAGCTTATCCCAGAATGCCAGATGCTGAATATGCTCTTTTGACTAAAGAAGAAAAAGCAATAGAAGATAAAAAACGTCAAACCGGCAAGGCAATAATGAGCAATCCAAATCTTAAACTTGGCAAATGGCTTCTCAGAGATGTGTTTGAACTTAAGCCCAAGACACTTGTAACATATGATATGCTGAGAGTATTTAATATTGACAGTGTTATGTTTACAAAACTCAGTGATAATAAATTTACGGTTGATTTCTGCGTTTTAGGAACATATGAAAAGACCTATGGACTCAGTGATATTGATGATGAATACGATGATGATTTAGAATAATCATTACGCCCTGTCTTTTGGGCAGGGCGTAATTTATGCAAAATAGATTTGCGGCGCGCCGCAAATCTATAATGGAGGTAATTAAAAATGGACAAAAAACTTAAAATGGCATCTTTTTTTGCAGGAGTCGGCGGTATTGATTTAGGATTTAAACAAACAGGAAAGATTGAAACAGTATATGCCAATGAGTTCGATAGTTATCCAGTAAAGACCTTTGAACTGAATTTCCGTCTAAAAGTTGATTGCAGAGATATAAATGAAGTCCAATCCAATGAAGTGCCTAATGTCGATATTATTTGCGGAGGATTTCCGTGTCAGGCCTTTTCAATTGCAGGATATAGGAAAGGTTTTGATGATGAAAAAGGACGAGGCACTCTCTTTTTTGAGATGCTTCGCATTATCCGTGATAAAAAACCACGAGTTGTCTTTTTTGAAAATGTAAAAAACCTTGTCGGACACGATAATGGCAATACATTTCGGGTGATTCTTGATGCTCTTAAAGGGGAAGGATATACAACCCGTCATATGGTCTTAAACGCAATGGAATATGGTAATACTCCGCAGAACCGTGAACGCATTTATATTGTTGGTTTTTTGAATGAAAACGATGTAGCGAAATTCTCATTCCCGGATCCTATCCCCTTGACTAAAAAGTTATCAGATATTATTGACTTCAATCATAAGGTTGAGGAAAAATACTATTATACGCCCGGAAAATATAAGGGAGATATTTATGAAAAACTTGATGAAGCTATGGATAATGAAAATGCTGTATATCAATGGAGAAGGCACTATGTCCGCAAGAATATGTCCGGTGTTGTTCCTACACTAACAGCCAATATGGGTGAAGGAGGACACAATGTTGCTCTCGTTCGCACCAAGTATGGAATTAGAAAACTCACACCTCACGAATGTTTTAATGCGCAGGGATTCCCTGATGACTTCATTCTTCCAGAAAACATGGCTGAATCAAGGCTTTATAAACAGGCTGGTAATTCAGTTTGCGTTGGCGTCATTCATAGAATAGCAGAAAAAATAATGCTTGCAATAAGGTGAAAATCATGGATAATCATAGCAAAGAAGCAAGAAGTTATAATATGTCAAGAATAAGAAGTACTAATTCTAAACCCGAAGAATTGGTGAGAAAATTTTTATTTGCAAATGGTTATAGATACAGAAAAAACGATAAACGATATCCCGGAAAACCGGATATTGTTTTGCCCAAGTATAAAACTATAATCTTTGTCAATGGTTGTTTTTGGCACGGTCATAAAAATTGTTGTTATTTTGTCATGCCGAAATCAAATACTGAATATTGGGCTAAAAAAATAAGTCGCAATATTGAAAGAGATCATTATAATAACGATTTGCTTACAGAAAAAGGCTGGAACGTAATTACAATTTGGGAGTGCGAACTAAAAAAAGACAAACGCCAATCAACTTTTGAAAATCTAATTAATTCTATTAATGAAAGCTTAATCAAGAAATAAAATAATGGTGCTGTAAAAAACGCACAACTAAGCCTGCGGATTGCCTCAACATGGAAGTTCACGGGTTTTAATGTATCACACAGCAAAAAAGAATTATCTAGTCTTAAAAAAGGTACAGCAAAAACACCGGCAAAAAAAACGCTGAGCTTTTTTTACCAAATATTAAAATGTTGAAAAACCGTTCCTGCGATCAACACACTAGAATAATAAACCCTTGATTTTACCGAGTTTTCAGAACATCTGACCTATGGCTTACGCCAATTTTATGCCAATCGGTCAGAAACTTATAAAAAAATATGATAACATATGAGAGATCACTGATGTTTTGGTTCATCGGTGATCTCTTTTTTATTATTCGGCACTGCCGCCTTTGAGAAGCTTTTCAAGGGTCTGAAATTCTTTCTTTTTGAAGTCGCTCGTGGCGTCGGTGTAGACGTTCATCGTGGTGCTGAAATCTGAATGGCCGAGTACGTCTTGAATCACTTTGAGGTTTATGCCCATTTCACACATTCGTGTTGCAAAGGTGTGGCGTAGGGTGTGACAACTGAAATCGGGTAATAGGGTGACGTTTTCGCTTTTCTGCGCTTCCGAAAGCACTCTTTTGTTGCAGTCACGGATTATCCTGCGCAATGCCCTGTTGAGATTGTTCTGATTATGTACATTGCCAAAGCGGTTTATGAAAATAAAATCAGAAAAGCCGTCGACTTTAACTTTGCATCTCAGCCCCGCTATATCCTGATACTCTTTCTCCTGTTCGAGCGCTTCCCTGACTTCGCTCATAATAGGCACGCTGCGGCTTCCCGCTTCTGTCTTAGGCTTGTGTATGCTGAACTGACATTTGTTTGTATCGTGCTTGTAGTAAACAAGCGTGTGGTTGACGCTGATAAAGCCGTTTTCAAGATCAACATCGCACCAGCGCAGCCCCGTTATCTCGCCAACACGCAGACCTGTATAAAGCATTGTAAGAAATACAGGATACCAATGCTGATAACGCGGCGTGCTGCGGAGGTAATCAAGAAAAAGTTCCTGTTCCTTTGCGGTAAGCGCCTGACGTTTCTGTATCTCCTTGCCGTGCATATGTTTCAGTTCTCTTATCGCATTGTCGGAGGGGTTCGCGGGGATAAGCCTGTTCTGCACGGCAAGTTCAAGCACTTGATGAAGCACGGTATTTACGTTGTCGATAGTAGAAACTTTTAGCCCGCGTTCTCTGTAAAGCATATTGTAAAAGCCCTTAACGTCCGAATACAGCAGTCCTGAAATCTTGCTTTTGCCGATATAGGGGTCAACGAACATTTCATACATATACATATAGTTCAGCATAGTGTTGTCCTTTAGCCCCATTTTATCTCTCACCCACATTTTATAGATGTCATTTACCGTGAGGTTTCGGGCGTTAGGTCTTATGCCTCTGAGAACATCGGCAGAGATTTCCTCTTTTTTCTCACGAAGTTCCTGCAGCGTGGGTGCATATATCACGCGCCTTTCGCCGTTCTGCGTCCAGCGGTAATCATAACCGCCGCCCGCACGTTCGCTTTCACCTTTTTTCAGCATAATGCCTTTGCTGTCTCTGCGCCTTTTTACCATAATAAAACTCTCCTTTCAAAATTCTGCCGACCATCGGCTTTCCGGACGGTCGGCATTTTTCACATTTCTCGCAGTTCAGATAGAATAAGCTCTCGACATATACTCATCAAACTGCCTGCGCTTTATAAGCCTTTTATTTCCCACCCACAAAACGAACGGACAGCGTTCGTCTGCCGTGAGTTCTCTCAGCTTGTGCTGACCGATGTTTGAATAAACGGCGGCTTCCTCGATAGTGAGGTTTTGCTTTTGAAATATAGGGACGTTGAGTTCCCTTTCTCTGACCATATCCATAATTGCTTACCTCCTTGGTATCTTGAAAATAATGTATAAGTTAAATCATTGCTTTTTCCGCTTGTTCCAGACTCCATACTGTTTTGGTAGCGGGAACATGCCCGGTTCACGCTTTTTAGGCTTTTTAGGCTTTTTATCTTCCGTTTCATCGGAACAAGGGGCATACTCTTTGAGCGAATCGGCGTTTATGTGATAAAACTTTTTCGTCCATTTGTCTTTCGACTTGCCCTGCTTTCTGATAGGGTATGTTCTGCTTCCGTCTTTTGACAGAATAAGCACGTTCTCGTCTGCAAGGGCTTCACCTATGGACTTTGCAGAAAGCCTTGACGAAAAAATTTTTTTCAGTTCCTCTCCGCTGATGATAAAGCTTCCCTCAAGCTGATCATCGTAATAACGAGGACCTTCGTCAAAACATATTGCGTTACGAAAATCTTTAATATCGTCATAGACGTTTTTCGAATTTAAAATAGCGGTGGCTACTTCCTCGACTATGTTTCGAGAGGAGGCATATTCGCTGCTGCGGTTTTCAAGGTGACGCAATGTGTCATCTATCTGTGCTTCGATAGAGTTTTCGATAGAACGGCGCCTTGTGATCATTGTCATATCATCGTGCGAAACGCTTCTGATAAACTCACAAAAAATATCGCAAATGCAAAACAGTAATGACTTTATAGCATAGTTTCGGTTAAAGCCCGAGTACCTCTCAGCCTTGTTTTTGTGATTCTTCACATCGCTAAGCTTGCTGTTAAGATCTTCGCTAAGTCTGTCATAATTTTTGCAGACCCACTCGATAAAGCACCGCACCATTTCAAGATACTGATCTTTATTACGGCAAAGCTTGTTGATCTCCTTCGGCGGTATCGGATCTTTAAGATTTACTACAAGACAGCGATTTAGCGTGCTTGAACTTTTAAGCAGATATTCACCCGTCACAAAAAGCATACTTTCATTTTTGAGCCTTTTGCCGTCACGGACTATCTGCCCCGGAGTTTGAACACGTTTGAGATTTTCCGAAAGTTTCTGTTCGTTATTCTCTCTTTCTCTGTTGGAATCAGTGCCGCAGAGGTCGTCAATTGCCACGCAACAATGCTTGTACTCGAATATCTTGTCGATCTCGCTTTTATTGCTGTGTAGATTTATAATATTTGGACTGCCCTCGAAATAATCTACAAGCAGTTTGGTTATCGCAGATTTTCCCGAACCCGAATCGCCGTAAACGTAAGTGTTGAACTCAAATCTGCTTCTTTGCGATTCGTCTATAAGTGGCATTATGAATGGCGTAAGTGCCGCCATAAGCAATACGCCGGGTATATTATCTGAATCAAGAAAATCCGATACCCACGGCATAAATTCAGCATTTTGCGTTGACAGCGGGCGTTTAAATTTTGCGAGGGCTTCGTTCTGCGGTGCTATATCAACGCCTATACGTTCCGTATCGCCAATAATGCAGTTGCCAAGCAGAAAAACGTAATGCGCATCGGAATCTTTCTCTGCGGGAAAGCGATTATAGCCCTGGTCGAGAGAATATCTGATTCGGGGTTCCTTATTAAGAATAGCTCCTTTAATAGTTTCCGACAAAAATCTGTTACATACGCTTTCGCTTTTTACAAACTTGACATCATTACGTGGGATAAAGCGCATAGCATTTTTTAGATCGTAGTACGGGATCGTTGCAAAGTAGTTTTTTTCTTCCACTATAAATTTGACTTCAACATAGGTATCACTTGTGACACCCGAAGTCAAAAACTTTACTTCGTAGTAATCGGTTATTTCTATAAGAGCGTTTGAAAAATGCTCGCCGTGATAGTAGATACCGTCCGGACCTGCTGAGTAGCCTTTGGGGTAATTTCTTATTATCATAAGTAAGATCCTTTCGAATTTAAGTTTACTGTATTATATCACAGCAAAAAGGATCGCGCAACCATTGACTTTTTTCAATATTTACACTATCCGTATTTTTTATATAATATTCCGTAAGAAAATCGTGCTAATATTAAATTTAAAGACAGTAAAAAATCAGAAATATATATAATCTGAAAATAAAAATCAATATTATGAAGGGAAATGCTATGATAAAAAAAGAATGTGAAAAAATACTTAATTTTGATTTGAAGGTTTTGGAAGAGGTATCGTTTGATTATCCGCAATGCAAAGCGTCTAAAAACGACTATATTGAGCTTTCAAGTCTGCTAACAAATAGCAGAACACAAATGATGCTTTTAGATCCGAAATCCGGCAACGATGGATCATCGAATATGATACCTGAAGAGAAACATTTTCAATTTGTGTATCCTAATAAGAAAGGAACAATTTCTGACTATGGTCTGGTATGTGCCAAAGAGCATGCTGCTAGCAAAAGTATTCTTGAAAAATTTCTGAATGCAGAATTAGAATATAAAGAAGAAGACAAAAACAGTTTATTCGGATTGATAAACAGATATGGATTTCTTTTTCCTGTATATGACAGCGAAGATGTAAAATATGAGGATGTTGTTTCGATCATAAAACGACTTAAGACTGTCGCCGAACTGATCACAGAATTATCCATACTGAAAAAATCAGCGTTAACAGATGGTCAAAAGGAAAAACACATAGGTTCAAAGGGCAGTACATTTGAAAAAGTTCTTGGCCTTACGTTAATGCTGTTAACGTGTCCCACAATAGAGATACAAATGAAAAACTTTACATATAGATCTTATGAAGATAACTATTATCGCCTATTGATCAATGCTTATATTCCATCCGAAGAATATGGAAGTTGGAGTTTAAAAGAAGTGTATAGCGACGATGATATGTTTTTTGATCTAAATACTGAAAATGCCGATTTTAAGCAATGGATGGATAATATGAATATGGCATTCGGAAAAAAAGTTAACGATAATTCAAACTCTGAGGATACTAAAGATGATACAGATTCAGGCTTCAAGAATAAAAAAATTGATGGCAATAAAGTTGTAAACGAATTTAATGAAATGCTCAGAAATTCTACAGGAAAGACCGTGATCGAAGATCCGACAAACCAAAATTGGCTATTCTGCCAGAACACATTGATTTTTAATAATGACAGAAATAAAAATAAACATCTCATAAGAACTCGTAAAGATCTCAGAATAGCTTCTTTTATACAGGCGTATTCACTAGGCGTCGGACTGATAGAAGGCTGTTCCGTGAAAGGAATAAAGCACCAAGATGAAGAAAAAACGAATTATGATAATATTAATGAAGATATGAGAGATGCTTTGATAAAGATAGCGACAGATGTTGTCAAGACAGAGATAAATTACAATATCCAAAATGTGACTGTACAATTTGACCCGCTTGACACTCATTGTTTGAAAATCAAATTCAACACTCTTCTTGAAGCTTTATATTACTCGCTGGCGTTTTGTTACAAAGCAGATAAAACTTATAAACGATGCGAAAAATGTGATACATTTTTTCTTATATCGTTGGGAGATTCTAAGAGAACAAATTGCGGTAACAAACGGGATCATAATAAGAACTCTAAATCGCCCGCCTCCAATAAATAGAATCTTCTGCTTGATCTTACCATAAGTGAAGGACATCTTATTGCAAGCAGTTAACATACTATATATGTAAATTATAAAATATACTGTAATTTTACCATGAAAAAATAAGTTTAAAAACCACAATGATAAGGGTTCAACCGTTACCATTGTGGTTTTTTTCGTAAGTATTTCAGATTTTCTGTCTATATATAAATGTGAAACCGCTGCACCTTTTTTGTCATTTTTAGGATACCTCGCCCCCTTACCCCCATAATTCTTATTTCTAATTTTAGGGAGTTTTGATAGCTGGTATTATATAAATACTGCTTACTAAATAATAGTTGTAAGTTTAATATTTTTATATATTTGTCTGTGACATAAAATTCAAATAGCAAGATAACATGAAATTAATTTGACAAATATTTGTTGAAAATTAATTGTTAGGAGGTATTATCTTGAATATTTATTTCATAGATACACTGGAACTCACTTACAGTTCCGACTTCGATGACATAATTAAACTAACTAAAAATTTTAAAATGGTAGACCCTAAAAAAGGGGCAGGTAATAAAGAATTTATTTCCACTGAATTAAGTGGCATGGGCATTATAATAAAAACAAGAAGAAGCAGTAAGGCTGAATTGTATAAAAACAGCAATAAGTACAAATTAGTACTTAGGATAAATCCTAATAAATTTTATAAGCCTTATATGAAGACTGAGCATATAAGCAATATTATAGAATTTTGCGATATGGTCGAGCGGTTGGATATGCAGATACAGTATTGTTTTAGCGGCTTGACGATAGATGACTTTGAGATCACGAGGGTCGATCTAACGGAGGATATTCACGGTATCCCTGAGGACAAAATTACTCAGTACATACGCATTATGCGTCAGCTTTATTTGACGCTTGGTTTTCATCACAACAAGAAGCTTGAGGAGAATACTGAGGATTTTGATCCTGACAGTTCATTCAATGCTGTCAATGACTCTAAAAAGGTAGAATTTGTTGTATATAATAAGGGTCACGAAGTTCGCAGTAAGAAGAACAGCAGTGATGAACAGAAAGAACATTACAAAGACACGATGCGTGTTGAAGTGAGGTGCAGGAAAAAGTTTGCGGACAAGCTTTCCGAGAAAGCATACACGGCTCAAAAGCTGGTGGAAATTTACCGCAGGAGAATGGAGGTCATAAGAGATGTTTTCGATGACGTTTTTGTGCTTAACAAAGACAGTTGTTTTATATCGCCCTACTGGCAGAAAAAACAGATCAAAAAGTACGTTTCAGGCAAGACAAAGCTTGGCGAAAAGATGAATGATTTTTCAAAGCAACTTGCGCACGCTTCACGACCTACTATGGAGAGCGCGATAGAGAACAGCGAAAAATGTCAGCGGTCAGTGTCAAAGCTGCTAAGCAAATTTGAGGATATGGGCGTTTCATCGGTTACGACAAGCGACAAGGAAACTCCGTTTTTACAGTCGCTGAACACGCTTTTTGGGTTTTCTCCGCCAAGTGAGGAGGAAAAGGCGTTGTATGAATATATACGCAGGAAGTCTAGGGGGAAGGAGGTGTTTTGGTATGGAGGTGATGATAGAGGGTGATTTGTTGGAATCAAAAGAAGAACTATTTGAAATAGGCGATGAATCTCAAATAGTTCTTCTATGGTTATTATTTCCAATATCTATTGAGTGCTTCTGAACAGTATGTCAGCAAATCAGACATATCATTATCGTTAAAGTGCTTCATTATGCTCTTGTCGATCTGCAATATGCCGAGATATTTTGAATGGTGCATATAGCCCATATCTTCAAACCTCTTGAATGGATTACTTAGTATCAGCTTCTCTACATCTTTCAGAGTATAGTTGCCCTCAGTAAAAATACATTTTTTCTTCTCAGCAGGCAATCCTCGTTCTTTACGATCTTTATAATACTCTGAAAAAGCATACGCAACATCGTCAAGATCTGCTTCACCCTTTTCGTTCATAGTTGAAATAAGTGAAATTAGGAATACAGGCTTGTATGAATAGCTCATAGTCATTTTCTTGCAAAAATCCATAAATAATCGCTTTCGATTAGTGGGGGTTATTTCAGTCCAGCCAAATTCTTTGCAGAATTCTTTTACGCGTTCACGCTCAAAATAGTAAAGTGTTTTATTTTCACTTATGGGAACTTCCAGATCAGCTTTTATTTTGCCCTCTCTGATATATTTGCCGATCGTTTCGCCTTGTGCTGAAACGTGACGGGTAAGCTCAAGCTGAGAATACATCTTATCTGCTTTCTCCTGCCAATTGAACAGATCAATGATCTCATAGTCGGTAGCGTGGATAGGATAATCAATAAGAACAGTAGGCTTATCACCATGTTTGAACATATCCTTATCCCAAGACATACCGTGTTTAGTTCCAAGAACCATTCCGCCGGGAACGTATTCGCTGATATTAAGTATTCTGTGAAGTGAGTATGGGCAATTGAACATATTGGCGTTATCTACAAAATCAAAGACCATAAGAAACTCTTTGCCTTCGTGGATACGCATACCTCTTCCGAGCTGCTGCATATATATTGTTTTTGACATTGTAGGTCTTGCCATAAACAAAACTTCGGTTATGGGGCTGTCCCAACCCTCGTTAAGCAGGTCACAGGCACAAAGAACTTTTATCTTTTTATTCTCATAGTCTTTAAGTATTTGCTTGCGTTTGCTGTTTTCTGTTTTTCCTGAAACACTTTCAGCCTTAACGCCATTGTTTCTCAGTAATTCAGCTATTTTATCAGCATGATCGACAGAAGTGCAGAAAATTACTGTCGATTTATCTTTTACATATTCAAGATAAGTATCAACTATCAGTTTGTTTCGTTCAGGAACAACGACTGTTGTTTCAAGATCCATCGAATTATATTTAAATCCGTTTATACGCACATCAGTCAAATTTATATTCGTTTTTACCCTGATACAGCGTACAGGCACAAGAACTCCGCTTTCAACGGCATCTTTTATATCAAGTTTATGGGCCACATTCTGAAACACTTCAAGCAGATCTTCGCCGTCCGCACGCTCGGGGGTAGCTGTTAGCCCGAGAGTAAATGAAGGCCTGAAATAGCTGAGAATAGTAGCGTAGCTTTTTGCAGAAGCATGGTGGCACTCATCTATTATCATGTAATCAAAGTCATCGGGACGGAAAAGATCAAGATTTCTGATAATACTTTGGATACTGCCGCACACTACCTGTGTATCTGTTTCGTGATAGTTTTCATAAAATCTTCCTACAGAAACTTCCGGCCATAACTTCTCGAAATTTTCAACACCCTGTTCAACAAGTTCTTTTGTGTGAGCAAGAAACAAAACTCTTTTTCCGATAGATCTTGCGTCCAGCACGCCAATAGCTGATTTTCCTGAGCCTGTTGCACCCTGCACAAGAGCAATTGTTTTTCCCTCTTCGCGCATTTTATTAAGACTTGCCAAAGCCTCTTCTTGGTGCTCTCTGAGTTCAAAGACTTTCCCTTTCTGTGAGGGCATATCATCGTCTATATATGTAAGCGTAGGAGTATAGCCTAAAAAGGTGACCAGCTCATCTTTTACTCGTTCGGGTGTTTTATCAAGCTGTGAATCAGTCCAACGGAACACTTTCCAGCCATTATGAACCATGCTGTTTTGTTTCAGCAGATCATCAATGTACTTGTCTTTTGAGACCTTAGTCGGGTTGTGCCATGTTTCACCGTCTATTTCAAAAGCTATCTTATCCGCTTCGGTTTTTATTGCAAAATCAATAGTTCGATGTTTGCCGTAAATATCTACAAAGGGGTACTGAAGATAGACATACTGCCCTTTTTCAGCACCAAAAACATCACAAAAAAGCTGAACGAATTTTTCTTCAGCACTACTGTTCCCTGCATTATTTGAGAGCCTAGTCGGCATCTTCGATCACATCCTTTAAAAGCAAACGCTTTTCAAAGCCTCCGCGTTTTTCGGCTTTTTCTTTTCTCACGTTATCAAGTTCCTCAGCAGAATAACCTCTTGCAACAGCAACGGCCTGCATTACTTCGAGAAGATCTGCCAGTTCCTCTATTGACTTGTCAGACTGATATTCTGCAAGTTCTTCATTAAGCTTGCAATCAAGATACTGTATGTAGGTTTCTTTATCCATTACCTCAACAACACATTTCTTACCCGACTTTTCGATTATTTCAGGGATCTTGTCACGTACAAGTTTGTCATACTTTATTGTTTTCATTACAGCCTCCCGGCTTTTGGTTTTATCGCTCATTTCGCTATTAAGCCTTTCACAACTTAAAATAAATATCAGGCAGAATTACTGCCGTTTCGGTTTCGTCTTCTTTGCCTTTCCAAGCGCATATAAAACGTATTTTTGCGTCATAAAGTTTGTATCCGTCTGCAATTAATTTTTTGACCTTTTCATAACAAGCTGAAGAGAACTGCAAAACAGGCAACAGTCTCTCTTTATATCGAATATACAATCTGTTGTTTTGTGCGTACAGGTGCGTGCCGCTTCGCAGTTGCAGTATCAGCAGCTTTTTATCCTTGAAAAAGTCAAGATACACATCTCGGTGAGATAATTGCATTATCAGTTCGGTAGGCTTAGAGTATGAGTGCAGGTCGATCTCGTCTGTGGACGCTGCATCTGTAAATTTATCAAAGACATCACCCGTGTAGTGCATGTGCAGAAGTGATTTTGCCCTTGTTATCCCAACATATAGTTTTCTTTTTGATTCGTCGGTATCAATGTCAGGATCATTCAGCATCATAAAAACATTGTCAAACTCTCTGCCTTTTGACTTGTGCATAGTTGACACAGTGACCACACCCTGCTTGCTCTGATAAAAGTCCTCTATTTTTGATTCGTGCAGGAACATATCAAAGTCAGTGCGATATTTTCTTGCATTGGTTTCTGCAAAAGCGGTGAGAATATCAAGTATCAACGGCAGACATTCGCTATTGCAGTATTGCTGTTTCAGATTTTCAATGGCATTTTCCCATTGGGTATCGCTTATAACGGGCGTGACCTCCTCACCCTCTACTTGAAGCTTCTTCAAAAAGTAACGTATCTCCGCTATGTCATACATATCAAAGCCGTCGATAGATTGGATAAGCTTTGCGGGAATATTCCGTTGTTTGAGAATGCCCATTACGATCAGAGCTTCTCTGTTTGTGTTTGTAAGGACGCAGGTAGTTCCTGCCACATTTTCAGCCTCTATATCGTCCACCACGGCAGTTTCTATGTATTTTCCACTGTGCTTTATAAGCTTTGTTTCACCGCTGAACTGCGAAACAGCTACAATATCCTCATCCTTCATTCTGTCAGATATTTCTTTTACGAATCTATTGGCGAAAGAAACTACGCTCTGACAGCTTCTGTAATTATCAACAAGAGAGTATTGGTTAGCATTGTGCTCAGTGATGAGCTTTTTTAGAAATGCCGAATCAGAGCCTCTGAACTGATATATGTTTTGGTCATCATCACCCACGGCAATAACACGCATATCATCATTACGCTCCATAAGTGCTTCCACAAGCTGATATTCATATTTATCCATATCCTGTGCTTCGTCGATAACAAGCACTGTTTTGGTTATTCGGCCAAGGTCTACATCACCACTTTTTATAAGCTCGCCTGCGTCCTTGACGATATTTTCTGAATCTTCGATATTTCCGATTTTACCAAGCAGATCAAAGCAATATGAATGGAAAGTCTTTATTTCCACAAAGCTTGCTGCATTACCGATGAGTTTTTTTAGACGCTGTTTAAACTCGATAGCTGCCGCCCTTGAAAAAGTCAGCATGAGAAGCTGTTCGTGCTTTACGTCCTCCAACAGCAGTAAAGCCGCCAGCTTATGCACCAGCACTCTTGTTTTACCACTTCCGGGGCCTGCTGAAACAGCAATGTGTTGAGATGTATTGTCACGAATTATCTCAAGCTGTCTTTCAGAAAGTGTGTCAAAAAGCTGACTGTATTTTGCAGGCGTGATATTTCTTACTATCTGAGTGGCACGCTCCCCCGAAAAATACTGCGACAAGAATTTCTTATAATCCATTTGGAAATAGTCATTGACAAAACGCAGAGCTTCATCATAATTTCGCACCATCATATTTGCGTATTCGCCAACAATATGTATCTGCTGTATTTTCTGCTGATAAAATTCATTCAACTGTTTGTAGTCCTCAAGCTTGTACCTGATCTTATTATCGAGAACAAGCCTTTTTATCCTCATTCCGCTGTACAGAACAAGAAATCCGCCCTCAAGCTTGATAGCATTTATTTTTGAAAGAAACAGCAACGCTTCCTCGATGTCCTCCTCCGAAACGTCAGCGTCATATGCGTTCATAAGCTCGAGGATAGAAAAGCCTACCAAAACTTCTTCTTTTTCGCCTGCCGCAAAGTCGCTGTTTTCAAATAGGTAATGAATGATAAACTCAGCAATGCGATAACTTTTTTCACGTTTCTCGGCAAGGGTCTTGAAATTAAGCTTTGGAACTATAAGCACTTTATTTGTGGCGGCGTCCTGCTCTTTCTGAACGTAGCTTCGTATTGTCCAGTAATAAAACAACGTTTTGATCGAATTGACAGAGCTTGACTTTATTCCGTTTGCGAGTGCCGCTTCGTTAAGTTCTTTGTAATTCATACAAAGTTTGTCTGCGTCAATGTAGTTAAGCAAGAACTTTTCAAGTGTCTGAAATTTGCGCAGCACAAGAAGCGATTTGTTTTCAGTATCTGTTTTGAAAATATATGCAGTAAGGTCTTTGGTATCGGCAAGAAGTTTATCTTCTCTCATCATTTGGATCGAGTGGATAATATCTGATTTCTGTAAGCCTAAACGGTCTGCGAGATAATCAACTCTCGACTCAGCGTCCTCATTGCCAGCTCTGGAAATGCTCTTGCTTGATATTAGCGAACTGATTATCCTTTTGGCTGTAACACGTTCCTGCTCGTCAGTAAAACGCAAAGACGACTCTATCTGCTGAGATGCTTCTATCATATTCTTTACAAGTATGCTGGTCGCATATACTCTGGGAACATTTTTACCTCTTTGAAGATAACCTGCATTTTCAAGAGCCTGTATCGCCGTTTTCACTCTCGTTTCTATGTCGGCAACGCTATCGTCCCAGCCGGCTTGCCTTGCTACTTCAAGCGGCGAACAGCATACCTCAGGACGTGTTTTGGTCAGGTCTTTTACAGCTTTCCAGACCTGCTGTATCTCGCTTATGCTTAATTTTGTCTGATTGAGCAGCATAAAATGCTTATCAAGGTCGCTGTCATTGAACAATACATAACATTCTGCATGAAGGGACGGGTCACGTCCTGCACGGCCGGCCTCCTGCACATAGTTCTCCAAAGAATCTGAAATATCATAATGCACAACGAGCTTGACGTTGGCTTTGTCAACGCCCATGCCAAAAGCCGATGTAGCAACGATGATCTGTATCTCATCATTAATGAAAGCTTCCTGATTTTCCTGCTTTTCACTGCTCTCCATTTTTCCGTTGAAAGCTCTGGCTTTAAATCCGTCGCTCGTAAGCTTTTCGGCAAGCATTCTTGTACGTTTAGTCCTCGATACATATACTATGGTGGGACAATTTTTTTGCTCGATAAGTGAGCGCAGAGCATCATATTTCTCAGCGTCGGTTTCTTTATACAAAACCTCATAGCGGAGGTTTGTTCTTGACGCACTTGTTGCAAACAGTTCAAGCTCAATGTCAAGCTTATTCTTGAAATATTCTTTGATGTCGCTTATAACTTTCTGCTTTGCCGTTGCAGTAAAGCAAGACACAGGTATCTTGCAGCCGTCGCCTTTTTTCTCCTGCAACTCTCTTATAAAATCACCGATATACAAATAGTCAACACGGAAATCCTGTCCCCACGCAGAAAAGCAGTGGGCCTCATCAATAACAAATCTTGCAATATGGCGTGACAAAAATAACCTCTCTATCGTAACAGAACGAAGCGACTCGGGAGAAATATACAGAATAGAAGCCAGCCCTGATTCAATGCGGTCGATAGCCTCAGCTCTTTCAATAGGGCTCAGCAGACCGTTTATGGTAACAGCGTCAGCGATACCTCTATTTTCAAGGTTATCCACCTGATCTTTCATTAAGGACTGCAAAGGCGAAATGACAACAGTCAGCGCCCTTTCGGTCTCGCCTGCCATAAGTGCGGGGATCTGGAATGTAAGTGATTTACCGCCGCCCGTCGGGAAGATAGCCAGCAGAGATCTATGCTCAGCGGCGGCATTCACTGCATTTTCCTGCAACGGCTCACCATTATATGTACGAAAATCAGGGTATCCAAAGTATTTGCTGAGATATTTTTTAGGATCAAGTTCAGACTTGCAGTAACCGCATTTTCCACAGGAAGTATTTCTTAACGCTTTAAGAACTGCGTCGACCTTTGGATAATTCATTATCACCCACCTTGGTATAAGCGAATATTTTTCAGTCGCAGATATCATAGCAAGTGAGTAAGCAAGCTCAACCGGTGAATAGGTAATAAAATCTGATAATGGTGCGTTTTCGCATATTCTGCCTGAAAAATACACTAATATAGCGGTTTCAAGGTCGTCATCTGCTGAATAGTCAAGATATGAGAAAAAGCCTGAAAAATATGGACAGTCTTTCAAAAGCATATAGTACATCTGTTTCAGTTCATTATCAAGGCTCTGAAAAGCATTTATCTCATCATAAAATAGGCTCATTGCTTTCAGAGAGTCATTCAGCGGATTGTTAAGTTCATCGGTACACAGCTTATCGTCCTTCAAAAGCTTATGATAAGGTCTGTTCGGGAACATCAAAGGTGAAAGGTAGAGAGTGTCGATATATTCAGCATTTTCGGGAGCGGCTATGTATTTTGAGTCGTGGTCAATAATATTGTGTCCGCAAAGATACTTTGCGTTTGAAATGAACGAATGAAACTCGCTGAAAGAACCCGTATGCAATTTTTCTCCGCTTTCGCTAACTGCTCCGAAATCGTAAGCTTTGTTATCGGCTTCGCTGACTTCTGTATCGACGAATATTATTGGTTTCATTCATTCACCCCATTATATTATTTTTGTACTAATAAGTTAATCAATATGTATATTATACCATGAAAATAGAGGCTTTTCAATACTTTTTGTGGAAAATGCTTGAGCTGATATGATTTATAGCATAAAGACGTGAACAAAACAGAACAAAAACTGTTTATACGAATTATTTATTTTTACAAAAAAATTGCAAGAGTAAGGGAAATGTTTCTTGTTGACTTTTTGGTAAAATGCGATATAATATTTTCAATAGATAAAATTGGACATATTATGGAGGTTAACTAAGAAAATGACATATGAAGAACTAAATAAGTACATGAAAAATTATGTTGAAAACGATATAACAGGAAGAGCGATCATGCTTACTTCAGCCTGGGGTTCGGGCAAAAGCTATTATGTAAAAAATATTTTGAAAAAGCATTTGGAGTCTGACGAGGGTGGAAAACATGATTGCGTTATTGTTTCATTATATGGGATTACAAATATTGCGGATATAAGCAAAGCTATCTACGTTGATTTGCGTACTTTAATAAAAGAGTCAAAGTCTGAATTAGCGACTACTGCTGGTGTTGCTGCTAAAATTATTGGCAAAACGCTCTTAAATGGGTTGACTAGTATAGCTAACATCGACATTGCAAAACTAAGCGATAACGATTTTCAAAAAGTTTACGAGTCTATAAATCTAACAGGTAAACTTATCGTTTTAGAGGATATGGAAAGAACTAAAATTGATCTTATTGAATTGATGGGATATGTTAACAACTTATGTGAATGCGACGGAGTAAAAATACTGTTGGTCGCAAATGAAAAAGAGATATCTCCTTTGGGCGAATCAAATGAGACAGACAACAGTATTAAATCTCCATATTGCAAGATAAAAGAGAAAACAGTATCTGATACATTGCAGTTTTCAGCGGACTATAAGCAGACTATAAATAGTATTATAGATTCTTTTAATAATGATGATCTGAAAGAAATAAAGGACTGCGTGAATGTTAGAAGAAATGGGATCTTTCAAACAGAAATAAATAATTATCGTGAATTTATAGTGGCTTGTCAAAAAACTTGTGATATATTAGATTTCATGAAAAAAAATAATATTGAATCTAATACAGAATTTAATAAATGCGTTTTTGTGGGAGTGGCATTCTATTTGCAGAAACGTCTTACAGATCATAATTTGAAATTTGAAGCAAATTCTATTTTTGATGTATCACTGTCTGGGGATGACAAGTATCCTCTATTGAGATTTTGTTATGATTATATAAACTATCAGATTTTGGATATTGATGATATAAAAAAGGCTATAAAAAAATATGATCGCTACCTCTTATTTGTAGACCAAAAAGAAGATGATGTTGATATTTTGGTATTAATTCAATATTATCTCTATAGCGAATCTGATGTTAAACAAGCTATAAACAATATATATAATAAATTAGATGATATTAAGAAAATCAGTTTAAGCCAATATGGCAAAATAGTTTCTTACCTCATATTACTTAAATATGATATTGGTTTGGAGATCGATGATTATGACAAAATAACAGAAAAAATAATAAAGAACATAAAGAAATCAGATCCAAGCGACCTGGAATTTTTTTATTGCTCAGTAGAAATTAGTGAGCCCGCAGGTAAAAAAGAATTTGAAAAAATCAGAAATAAAGTATTAAACGAGTTAAATACAAGCTATGTAGATTTCGAGAAAAACTTAGAGGGATATCGGAAGTATATTGATAAAACTTTAAAACTTGGCGATAAAATAAAAACAATAAATGTAAACTACATATTGAATAAAATATCTTTGAATGACATGAAAGAACATTTGCCAGAATTTACGCCGCAAGAATTAGATCGCATAAGATGTATATTAGGACGATTGGATTTTACTTCGATTAATGAGGAAAACTATAATGCAGTTAAAGATTTTCAAGAATATATTCAAATGATGATTAAAAATAATATAGTTTCAGATAAAATTCAAATATATCAGTTAAAACTATTTGATAAAATGATTAGTAGAAAATTTGAAAAAATCCATATGAATTAATAATAGCGATAATCACCCGCCCCTGTACTGAAAAACACAGTACAGGGGCGGTTCTTTTTTCACCTCTTCCTCAAAAACTCAATAACACTAAACTTGTATATCCTCCACCTGCTGCCAATCTTGAAACCCTCTATCTCCCCTGTTTTAAGATAACGGAGCATAGAGTTTTTGCCAATCTTTAAAAGCTGCTGACATTCTTTAGCGGTAAGTATATCGGGAATATCGTCAAACATAATTTATCATTCCTTTCAAAAAATATCGGTTTATCTTAATGTTCAGCGGTTTAGTACGGCACTTTTCGGAAACTTGATCTTTACAAATATACATCATCTTTGTGAAGTAACGCAAATGCGGAAAGGAGGGCGTTACGATGAACAAAGCTAAAGTCATACTCGTGCTTGTGGGCAGCGTGCTGGCGGAGATAGCACAGGAGATCATCACCTACATCGCTGATAAGGACGAGTGAACACCATAGGCAGGCTTTCGGGTCTGCCTTTAATTTTTGTATTTTGTAAAGGAGTTTTAAAATGAGCGAACTTACCCATTGCAGCATTTGCGGCTGCGCTTTAGAGGACGAGGCGGAATGCTATGAAGTCGAAAACGAGATACTTTGCCAGGAGTGCTACGATAACGAAACTGTGGTATGCGACCATTGCGGCGAACGCTGTATCGAACAGAATACCGTGAGCGATGAGAATACTATCCTCTGTACAGATTGCTATGATAATCATTATTACCGCTGTTCAAACTGCGAAACTATCGTGCATTCAGACGATACTTACTGGCGCGGCGATAATGCCTATTGCCGTGAATGTTATGACGATTGCTGTGATAACGGCGACTACATCAACGATTATTACTACAAGCCAAATCCCGTGTTCTACAAACTGCCGAAAGAAGACAACGTGCGTTTTTACGGCGTTGAACTGGAGATAGACGGTGCAGGAAGATACGATGATAATGCGGAAAAGATTTATGATACAGCTAATGTTCAGAATGAAGTACTTTACATAAAGTCTGACGGCTCGCTTGACGAGGGAATGGAACTTGTCAGCCATCCTTGTTCCATAGATTTTCACCGAAAGAAATTTCCGTGGGAGGATATTGTGAGAAAAGCACTTTCTCTTGGCTACCGTTCGCATAATACGTCTACCTGCGGACTTCACGTCCATATTGGCCGAAAACAGCTTGGATATTCCTACGAGGAACAGGAAGAAGTCATAAGCCGAATAATGTTCTTTTTCGAGAGCCATTGGAACGAGCTTTTCAAGTTCTCACGGCGTACTGCATACAGCGTTGACCGCTGGGCAGCAAGACACGGTTACAATGACAAGCCGAAAGAGATACTTGAAAAGGCAAAGAAAAGCACTAAGGGCAGATATGCCTGTGTGAACATAACAAATGCTGATACTGTGGAGATAAGGCTGTTCAGGGGCACTCTAAAATTCAACAGCTTTATGGCTACGCTTGAACTTGTTGACAGCATATGCGAAAACGCAGTATGCCTTAATGATGATGATATGAACAAGCAATCCTGGGCGGATTTTGTTCTTAGCATAAAGCCTGAGTATACAGAGCTTATCAGGTATCTGAAAGAGAAAAGGCTCTATGTTAACGAGCCTGTCAGCGAGGAGGATTAACTATGTGTGCGATATTTGGATTTGTGAATTACAGATGTTCGCTCAACAGGAGCGAGATGAAAGAACTTATCAACAGATTATCCGTTGAGTCAGAGGTAAGGGGCAAGGATGCAACGGGAATAGCGTATGTGAAACACGGCGAACTTAAAGTTTTCAAGAGAGCAAAGCCTGCTCACAAGGTAAAGCTTTATGTGCCTGAGGACACAGTTATCTTCACAGGTCATACGAGAATGACTACGCAAGGCGACGCTAGGTACATTTACAATAACCACCCGTTCACAGGCAAAACTGCGGACGGGTCTTTTGCTTTATGTCACAACGGCGTGCTTTACAACGACAGTCAGCTTGCAAAATCTGAACGTTTGCCGAAAAGCAAGATAGAAACTGACAGCTACGTTGCCGCACAGCTTATTGAGAAATACGGCAAACTTGACTTCAAGACCATAGCAAAGATGTCAGAGGCGGTAGAAGGCTCTTTCGTATTCACGATACTTAGCGACAAGAACAAGCTTTTCATTGCAAAGGGCGACAATCCGCTATGCCTTATCCATTACAAGCAGTTGGGGTTGTATGTGTACACGTCCACCGAGGATATTATGAAAAATGTGCTGAAAGGCAGTTTCCTTGAAAAGCTGCCTTTTGAAGTGATAAAGGTCACAGAGGGAGAGATCATAAGCATTGACAAGCGTGGGCGTTTTGAGAAAAGCAGTTTTATTCCAAACGAGTTCTGCTATGGCTGGAACTATTATGGATACAGAAAGCTCGCTTATGATGATGACGAACTTTTCGATATATGTGGTATGTTCGGGGTATCGCAGGAGGATCTTATGCTGCTTTACGATATGGGTTACACGAACGAAGAGATAGAGGGTATGCTTTGCGACAGGAGTATGTTGAGGGAGTGTATCGAGGAGGCTAGGGTGCTGGTGGGAGAATATTATTAGGAGGTATTTTATGGCATACACATTCAGCGGAAGCAGATACGTCACAAGCGGCGTGGCAGAAAACTTCCCTATTGAATTGCAAGTGGCGTTATTTTCAGCCGTAGAGCAAATGCGAGAAAAGGTCAGCGGAAAGCTTGATTATCTGCAAGTTTTCGAGATAGTTACAGAAGTCAAGGGGCAGAAAAAATTCCTGCACATTTATCATATGCAGGAATGCCCTGAGGCTAAGCTTGAATATTTCATACCGACCGACGTGGAGATAAACAGCAGGGCGTATATGATCGACGATGTGGATCATATTACGCTGCTGTTGGCGGAGGAGTATTGAGTTGAAAAGGAATCACAGCTTTCGAGGGGGCTGTGATTTTTTTGCGAGATTCATCGAATTTGCTAGAATTTACATCAAAACGATTGCTTTTTTGTCAATTATATGTTACAATATCATATAGGTCGTCGATCCGATATTCATCGGTGTTAATAATTTTTGACCTAATTACAAATTACAAGCGAGCTGACCTTTATTGGTCATAGGAGGGCTTAAAAATGGATAAAACGATATGTGAATTATTTGCCGGAGTCGGTGGCTTTCGACTCGGGTTTGATCGGCTTGCGTCCGGCTGGACGACAAATTGGTTCTCACAATGGGAACCGGGAAAAAGAGTGCAATGGGCACACGATTGCTATGTTGAGCATTATGGTGATCTTCCTGACATTAATGGCGAGTATCACACAGGCGATGATATCAGCATAGTCGATAAATCATCGATACCAGACCATTCTCTGTTAGTAGGCGGTTTTCCGTGCCAAGATTACAGTGTAGCACACACTTTAGCTTCTTCAAAAGGTATCGAAGGAAAAAAAGGTGTGCTTTGGTGGCAGATACGTGATATACTAGAAGTGAAACGTCCGCCATTCTGTCTGCTTGAGAATGTTGATAGACTATTGAAATCACCAGCTAGTCAGCGTGGACGAGATTTTGGTGTCATACTAGCGTGTTTTTCAAATCTAGGTTATAGTGTTGAATGGCGTGTGGTAAATGCAGCTCAGTATGGTGCTGCACAGAGAAGAAGGCGTACGTTCATATTTGCTTATCACAAAGATACAGTATACAGCAACAAGATGTCAAAGCTGTCAGCAGAGGATATAGTAAAAGACAAAGGCTTTATGGTAAGTGCATTCCCTATCAGTGACACAGAAAATATGCATAGTACTGAGATCAGTACAGACCTCGTTGAGGTGAGCGATAAATTTGCGTTTTCCTTTGAAAATGCAGGCTATATGACAAATGGAAAGATAACTACTGCAAAAATAAAAGAGCATGAAGAAGAGTCTATAAAGCTTGGTCAGATACTAGAGAGAGAGCAGGTCGCAGAAAAGTATTTTATAACTAGCGATAAGATGGAGAAATGGTCATATCTCAAAGGTGCAAAGAAAATAGATAGAACGTCTGCTAATGGTCATAAATACATTTTCTCTGAGGGACCAGTAGCATTCCCTGATCCGTGGGACAGACCAGGACGCACTATGCTGACCAGTGAATCGACGCTCAATCGTTCAACACACGTTGTTGCAGATCGAGAAGCTGGAAGATTGCGTTTACTGACACCCGTTGAAGCTGAACGTTTACAAGGATTCGATGATGATTGGACAAATACAGGTATGCCGGAAAGAATGAGGTATTTCTGTATGGGAAATGCTCTGGTCGTTCCTATGATAACTAGAATGGGCAGAGTACTTGATAAGATCATCTCATCAGAAAAATAAGCGGTCGCTTTTTAAAGGTAGGTCTTATACCAAAAGTGTAATACCTATCTTTTTTTACAAAAGGAGGGGTAATTTATGCAGGGTACAGAATATAAAACTAAAGAGCAAATACTCAAAAGAGCTAACGAAGCCATAGGTATACCACTAAAAGATATAGATAAAACAGGTAGGCTAAAAAAAGGAAAAGGTGCCATCGGTACAGTAATAGAGGAAAGTTGGTTTGGTTATTCTCCTAATTCAGAAGCTGAACCAGATTTCCCTGAAGCAAAGGTCGAACTAAAGGTGACACCATATACCAGAGGCCGTGATGGTAAGATCAGAGCAAAAGAACGTCTTGTATGTAACATAATAAATTATATGGAAGAGTATGATAAGACGTTTGAAACAAGCTCATTTTGGCACAAATGCGAAACGATGCTGCTGATGTCATATGAACATATAAAAGATGTATCTAAAGGTGAGTTTAAAATAGATAAAGCTGTGCTTTTTAGCTTTCCAGAAAAGGATCTTGTGATCATAGAAAACGACTGGAAAACCATAATGGATAAAGTTCGCAAGGGAGAAGCACATCTTATTTCAGAGGGAGATACGATGTACTTAGCCGCTTGCACTAAAGGTGCGAATGCTTCAAGCGTACGACCACAGCCTTGTTCAGATATTCCGGCAAAGCAGAGGGCATATTCCCTGAAATCGTCATACATGACGCAGATACTGAACCAGTATATTTTCGGAACAGCTACTAACGAGCGTATCATCACCGATTGGAAACAGCTACAAAAGCAGTCCTTTGAGGATATCATCGTTGAGAAGCTGCGTTCTTATTTCGGCAAGACACGGGAGCAGCTAAAAAAGCAGTTTGGTGTTGAGGATTGCAGTGCGAAGAACCTCAACGAAGTCCTGCTCGCTAAAATGCTGGGCATCAAGGGAAAGATAGCATACACCGATGAATTTCAGAAAGCCTGCATAGTCCCCAAGACTATAAGAGTGCAGCGTAATGGCAAGATAAAGGAAAGTATGTCATTCCCGACCTTTGATTTCATCAAGCTGAGTAAAGAAACGGAATGGGAAGAGTCCGAGCTTTACAACTATATCGCTCCGACAAAGTTCCTGTTCGTTATCTTTCAGGAGAATGATGACGGAGAATATGTGTTTGAGCGTGTGAAGTTCTGGAACATACCGAATGATGATCTGGACGAAGTTCAGCGTGTATGGGAGCGTACTGTAAAAACTATCAATGAAGGTGTTGTTCTTGAAGCGAAGAACGGAAAAGTATGTAACAACCTCCCTAAGCAATCAGAAAGCGCAGTAGCTCATGTTCGTCCTCATGGCAAGGACGGCAGCGACAAACTCCCTCTCCCAGACGGACGAATGATGACAAAACAGTGCTTCTGGTTCAATAGGACTTATGTTGAAGAGCAGATAAAGGAGTAAAAATGGAGAATAGAGAACAAAACAGAAACCATAGAAGAAACGTAGAACTAAAAGGCAATGCTATTTACTTATATAATCTTAATCATCCAGCGTGTGTGTCTGATTTTATACGTTGCATTAGAATCTGTATTGAAAAAAGAATAGCTAAAGTAAAGGTGATTATTAAATGTAGTACAGTATTTCCTAATGCCTGTCTACCTATTGCTGGACTAATACAGTACTACAAAGATACACATGGTATTGATTTTATATTTGACATTCCATTTCGCCACTACTTATCTTCTTGTGGGTTTGAAAAACCGTTTTATCTATCAGTAGACGAAATAAAAGCCGATAAACATCCTTTTGATAAAATAATATGCTATGATAAACCTGAACAAGTTGCAGAATTAACACAATCATATATAAATGCTATAAGCCATTCTTCTGAATGTGCAAGCGGTGTTATTAATAGCTTGATTTGGTGTTTAAACGAGGTCATGGATAATGTTCTTCTTCATAGTGAGAGTGATTGTGGATATATTTTAGTTCAATATCATCCACAGCAAAAGCATATTGCAATATGTATTTTTGACTATGGGATAGGAATATTTCAAACACTTAGAGGAACAAGTCATGATCCTAAAACACCTCTTGATGCACTTTCATTATCAATACAAGAAGGAGTAGGTGATGGCAAAGGACAAGGTAATGGACTATTTGGTCTATATGGAATTGTAGAAAATAATAAAGGACAACTCACTATTACTTCTGGCAACGCTTCAATTTTTTATAGATCGAACAATGAATTGATCAAATTTAATAAATTACCAATCATAGATGAAGGGCATTCCGGAACGATTGTTGATTTTCAAATGGATCTAAGCAACGATGTTGATATTACAAAGGTTTTTAAAAGCATTGGTGGTTTTGATGGCTTTGATATAAGGTTAGATGATATGCTAAATGATAATGACTTATATCAGTATGATGTTTACGCAAATTGCAGTGGAACAGCAACAAGAGAAGCAGGTAAGGCATCTTATAACGATGTGCTAAATATCATCACTCGAACCAATGCACCTATGATTTTGGATTTTTCAAACGTAAAAAATGTTAGCTCATCATTTATAGATGAATTTATAGCAAAATTGGTTGTAAGAACTGGGTTTTATAAATTCAATCAAATGTTTAGATTGATTGGAATGAATGCTATGGTTGAACATCTTTGTAATAGAGCCATCGCTATGAGAATATTTGGTGAGTGGGAAAACATAGATGTAAACGGAGCAATTGATGAAACACCCTAAAAGCTATGATTCCACGCCTGAAATAAGAAAACGCATGAGCAAGGTGCGTCTCAAAAACGGTAAGGCTGAGACTATCCTTGCAAAGCGTTTATGGCATGAAGGATATAGATACAGGCGAAATTATAAAAAGCTACCCGGTTCTCCCGATATCGCACTGACAACATATAAAGTAGCTGTCTTTGTCGATGGCGAGTTCTGGCATGGTGAGAACTGGAAAGAACGTAAAGCCAAGCTCAAACATAATCGTGAGTATTGGATTGAGAAGATAGAAGAAAACATGGCTCGGGACAAGCGTGTTGACGGTCAGCTTCAAGAAATGGGCTGGACTACGCTGCATTTCTGGGAGAAGCAGGTATTGAAACATACCGATGAATGTCTGCAAGTTGTTTTAGAGCTTCTTGAAAAGAAAAATGGCCAAGCATTATAGGTGATGATATGGGGAATATCAAAGTTGTCGAACTGTTCGCAGGAGTAGGCGGTTTTCGGCTAGGGCTTGAAGCTGCATCGGACAGATATAAGGTGATTTGGGCGAACCAATGGGAGCCGTATAAGGCTGACCAGAGGGCGTTTGATTGCTATGTCTCGCACTTCGGCAAAAGCCCGAACCATGTCTGCAAAGACATAGCCGTCGCTAAGAAAGATATCCCCGACCATGACCTGCTCGTCGGCGGATTTCCCTGTCAGGACTATTCGATAATGAAGAAGAACTCCACAGGCATCGATGGCAAGAAAGGTGTCCTCTGGTGGCAGATAGATGATATCCTGCGAGAAAAACGTCCGAGCTATGTGATACTCGAAAATGTGGACAGGCTGATACGCTCCCCTGCAAAGCAGTGCGGGCGGGATTTCTCTATCATTCTCAGGTGCTTCTATCAGAAAGGCTATGCGGTCGAGTGGCGTGTAATAAACGCTGCCGACTACGGACAAGCACAGCGCAGGCGGAGGACTTTTATCATCGCCTATCATAACCGCACAAAGATATTTCAAGACTTTGCCGAGGCGGTCTGTCTTAAAGGCTTGAAAGCTATGCACAAGCAGGTCGCTGAAAACGGCATAATGCCAAAGGCTTTTCCGATAGCTTCACATCAGCGGAGCTACGTTGACCATTGGATAGATGAGATGCGTTTTGAGGATATGGAGTCGCTCTCCAAGATACAGAAAGTGTACCTTTATAATGCGGGAGTGATGATGAACGGCAGGATTTATTCTGTTGAGGTCACACCGAGATATGAGCCATTTATCCCGCTGGGCAAGATACTTGAACAAGGTGCAGTCGATGAACGGTATTTCCTCAGAGAAGAAGATATGCCGAAGTGGATCTACGCCAAAGGAGCGAAGCACGAACAACGTCGCAGGCGTGACGGCAGCGTATATTGGTTCAACGAGGGCGCTGTCGGCTTTCCCGATTCGCCTGATAAGCCATCACGAACGATGCTGACCTCAGAAACACAAGTCGGCAGGACTTCTCACGTTGTTACAGACTTACAAACAGGAAGACTAAGAGTACTGACACCGATAGAGTGTGAAAGGCTAAATAGTTTCCCTGATAACTGGACAGATACAGGTATGCCAGAGAAGATGAGATATTTTTGTATGGGGAATGCGTTGGTGGTCAGTATGGTCACGAGAATCTGTAAAAGTCTATTAGATTTCACCCCCAAATGCCAACCTGTGATAAAAAATGCTGCTCTAACGATTTGAAAACAGCGTTAGAGCAGCATTTGCAAAGATTTGAAGGAGCCCGAAAACCCATTTGACGATTTTCCCACAATGAAGATTTTGAAGAAAAAACATTGATTTTGCTAGGGCTGTAGGGTGTTGAAATGAAGGCCATAAGCCAATCATACGTCAAACGATGTAGAAAATGAGTAATTTTAATGCTTATGAAAGTGTCAGATGATATAATAACCTCATGATGAGTTTCATTTAAGAGAGGGCTTTCATGAGGCTTTCTAGTTACATTAAGGAAGGAGGGATCACGTGTGTCTTTAAGAGAACAAATTGAATTAAATAAGAATGATATATCTGGCTCAAGAACAAAAAACAGATTAACTGTTCAAATAAGTTATGCAATGCAGCTAATAATGGAATACTATTCTATGGATTATGCCATTCTGATGGATTATATAGAAGATGTAGTTATTATCGAGAATCCAGAGGAGCCTACAGGAATCCATTTATATCAAATAAAGACCAAAAGTACAGATAAACAGTATTCGTTGACGACAGTAATAAAGGATGAATGGTTTCAAAAACTATATAAGAATGCACAAAAATATGCAGATAATGTCAGTGAGGCAGCGCTGGTGTGCAATACAGATATTGTAAATAGAAACAAGACTATATTTGCAAATGAGCATAATTGTTTGGGAGATATTAAAGATAATGCCAATATCAAAAAAATCGTAAAAGCAATAGCGGATGATTTGAATATTTCCGAAGAAGAAGTTGATTTATCAAAGTTTTATTTTGTTAAATCAAATTTGTCAACAAAAGGACATAAAGATGAAGTAGAGCACCAGTTTGAAAACTTTTTATTGAAAGAAGATCCTGAACTTCAGATCACTACAGCAAGAACTATTTTTAAAATTATTTATGATGAGCTTGATGAGAAATTTAACTGGGAATTAGATGAGAACTGTTCAGACATAAATGAGATATATAAAAAGAAAGGTCTCGCTAGTAATAGTATTAGAGATGTGATCACCACAGGGTTAGCAGTACAACTTCCGGATGCAAATCAGTTATTTGAAAAATTTCAAATTAAATCTGTACGTGAGATGAGAGAATATTCTCAAAGATATTCTATGATAAAGATGGATATGTTCTCAAGGAAAGAAGTTTTGATAAATACAAAGAAACAAATTGTGACTTATATTGATGATGCTGTAAATAGTGAGCTTGATGCGTTTCCAGCAATACTGGGATTTGTATATGAGAAATGTGTCGAAGATGCAAATATACCATCATCATATTCCGAAGAGTATTATCTTAAATTGCTTATAATGTTGTCGGCGTATAAATATTGTTATGGGGGTGGGTCTAATTGAATTTAATTTTTAATTCAATTTTATTAGTCGATCTAACTAATAAAGAAGCTAAGAAAATAGAATTTGCTCCAGGCAAAAATATGTTAACAAGTAATGGAAATCATTATGGTAAGTCTGTAATAATGAAATCATTGTATTATACATTAGGTGCTGAAGTATATTTCCCGAATCCAATAAAGTCATTGAATTATATGACTATTCTCAGATTTACTCTTGAAGATAAACAATATATTGTTGGACGATTAAATAGTATGTTCGTGGTATTTAGAAACAGTAAATTTATAAAAAAATATCATAATGTAGGAGACTTTGGCGATTTTTTAAGTGATTTGTTTAAATTTGAAATCGAATTAGTGGGAAAAGATGCAGAAGGTACGATAGAAAAATGCCCACCAGCATTTTTCTATTTACCGTATTATATTGACCAAGAAAATGGCTGGAGTACAAATTCATATTCATTTGATAGGATGACGCAGTTTGATATGCCACAACGTAAAGATAGTTATTTCTTTCATTTTGGTGTATTAGATAGCGAGTATGTTAAACAGAATAAACATCAAAAGGCAAATAGTAAGAAAATATCAAAATTATTAAAGGACAACGAAAAGTATAAAACTGTAATAGAAACTTTAAAAATGGGTTTAGATGATACTCAGATGGCGTTTGAAATCAAAAATCTGCAAGCTGCTATTTCAAATAGAAAAGATGATATTGATTCCATATTCAAAGATATTGCAAAGTGTCGTAAGGAATTAGTTGAAGCAGAGGATATGTATCAACGACTTTTGAATGAAAAAGAAGTACTAGCGAAGTATATCAAGAAAAATGATGTAACACCAACTGAAAAAACGGATGTAGTTGAATGTCCAAGATGTGGTTTGTTTTTTGAACAAGCATTATCAGTGAAAATGGAACAGGTATATTTACTGGAATCTCTGAATGATGATTATACAAAAGTAACTACTAAAGCTGAGAAGGCTGAAAGAAAAATCAAAAAGCTGAATGAAAAATATGAGAGTTGTCAGAAAAAATTAAAGGAATATGAAAATTCATTAGGTGACGAACAAGGCACATATGATACATATTTGAAAGCAAAAACAACAAAAAAATTGCTTGAAGACTATCGTAAAAAAATAGCACAAAATGAAGAATTTGTTTCCAGCTTAAAAGATAGCAATAGAACTATTAGAATGTTATTAAAAGAATATCAACAGAGCAAATCAAAGGCAAATATAACATATTTATCAGTTTTGCATAAAAACTTTGGTACCTTGGATATTCCCAGTAACCAAGTGCCCAGGGAAAGTGAACCAGGTTCATTTATTGAAGCAAGTGGTGCATATGGACCGAGATGTAAGATAGCACAGGCATTGTCGTTTTTGGAAACACAGAAGAGTATCTCCAATGAAATAATAACTTTTCCGTTGGTAATTGACTCTCCTAATGTGTTAGAACAAGATAAAGACCATCTGGAAAGTGTGTTAAAGATGTTACTTACCTGGAATGTAACTGATAATCAAATTATCGTGGCCTCCATAGAAGGAAAAGAATTGGCAGAACAGCTTTCTGGCGTAAAGGTAATTCAATTAGATAATGAAGTGAATCATATTATGTCTAAAGATGAGTACAATTCTTTGAGGGCGGAAATAGATATGGTTATTACAAGTTTCTGATTGGTTTGTACTTCTAGAATTATTTTTAAGATAAAACGAGAAAAGGAGAGATCTTTCTCTATCATTTTACTAGTGTTTATTTGACAGCTCAGACTAACAGATGATGTACGCATAACCTCGCACCAAACACGCACCAGCTCTCTTCTTAGGGTGACAGCTTATGATAACATATGCCACTCTAACTATCTGCAAAAACAGCAATATATCAGCATTTGCGAAGATTTGAAGGGACATGGAAGCCCAGTCGAAGAATTCCCTACAATGAAGACGTTGGAATAAACATAGTAAGATAATTTGTAGAATTAATGGGCAATTCCAATTGGGATTGCCCATTTTCTAAAATGAACAGAAATACAAATTGAAATTTTTAGGAGAAAACGATGAAGAAATGGACAAAAATATTGTTGATAATAGTTATAGTTATTTTACTTTTGTTTGTGGGGATGTCCTATTTTATAGGGACGCAAGTTTTCATGGGGTCTACTCAATTGGTTACTTGTGAAGATACTTCAAAAGTGAAAGATAGTTTTTGGGAAAGATATAATATGGATTATGATGTTTTCTGCAGTACATATACTATAGAAAAAGTTGAAATCACTTCAACTTTTGATGAACATATGATACCGGCAGATTACATATATGCTCTTGGTGAAGAAGGAGATAAGAATAATCCAACAGTTATTTTAGTGCATGGTCTTGGTGGAAATCGTTATACCAATTATCCTTTAGCAGAAATGTTTTTGCAGAAAGGATATAATGTATTGACTTATGACCAGAGAAGTAGCAACGAAAATACAGCTCAATATACTACATTTGGATACTGGGAAAAATATGATTTGATTGATTACATTGATTATGTCTATAGCCATGCACCGGAGCAAGTGATAGGAATATGGGGTACATCGTTTGGTGGAGCAACTGCAGGATTAGCAATGGGAGATAAGGATGTTGAAAACAAAGTGGATTTTCTGATTCTAGACTGTCCGGTTAGTGATATGAAATGGATGGTAGAAGAAGAAATGAGAAAGATGGATATTGGATTGCCTATATCTTACATGACATTCTGTGGCAACATTATCAACAAAATGAAATTGGGATTTAGTTATGAAGATGCAAATGTATGTGACAAAATTGCAGATATTGAAATTCCGGTTTTGGTAATAAACAGTGAAGCAGATACATTAACCCCACAGTTTATGGGACAAGAAATATATGATTCAATAAAAAATGAAGAAATTAAAATGATTTGGACGGTAACTGATAGTGAACATACAGAAATATGGTTAGATTACAACCAAGAATATCGAGAAAAGGTTCAAGAATTATTGGATCTTACTAAATAATAGAAATAGGGAAAGTAAGCTTCCAGTTTGTCAACTTGCCCTTTGAGAGAGGAGAAATCCCTTTCTCAAAGGGTATTTTTATATTGTGCAGTTTGTATGAGGTTTCTTGTGTTTCATATTATCACATAAGAAACCTCAAAGACATCACCGCTCTTACTTCTCCTCAAACATCCACTTGACCGCCTTTTCAGCATACTCACTCCAAAAAATCATATCGTGGTTGCCTTTGCTTTCAAAATACTCGTGAGAAACGTTTCTGCTTTCAAGAAATTTGTGAAGATCACGGTTGTTTTCAAGCAGGAAATCTTCTGTACCGCAGCACATAAATATATCTGGGATATTTTTGCCCTCTCGCTGAAGTTTGTCTATAAGAAATTCGGGATTGTTCCTGCTGTTCAGCACCTCAGAGGTTTCGCCGAAACATTCTCTGTAATATTCATAATTCGCCACATCGTTGCCTTGCCCCTCTGACATTCCTGCGACTTCGTGTACGATAAGAGCCGAAGATAATGCAGCAACCTTGCCAAAGGTTTCTGGATATGCAAATGCTGTATGAAGCGCACCAAATCCGCCCATTGAAAGTCCCATAATGTATGTTTCACTGCCGTCTTTCGCAAGTCTGAAAACTCGTCTTACATAGTCCACAAGCTCCTCGCCGACGAATTTGCAGAACTGATGACCAGTCGAGCGTCCGTCCAGCCAAAAAGAATTTTCGCCCGAGGGGATAACTACCGCAAAGTTATACTTGTCCGAAAGATATTCAGGCACCCAGTTTTCTGCGTCGCCTGTAAAACCATGCAGCAAGAAAAGCGTTTTGGTGCTGTTTTCCGAGTATTTCGTATCTGTCTGCCCCCAGTCCTGCCTTATGTCACATGGCAGGTACATTTTAAACGTGGTATATCTCCGCAGGCAATTTGAATAAAATCTGATCGTTAAGTTTGACATAGCTTTTCCTCCTGTTTTTTATATAATTATACTACAAAAAATCGGGTTTGTCCAAGGGGGGCAGCGAAAAAATTTTTCAATTTCCCTCACAAAATCATTTATCCCTATAAAAATAAAAATCACATCTGTCAAAGCCTCGTCCCAACGTACCTTGCCGCTTTTTCATAATATTTTTTGTCGATCATAATTCTACGCCCCTCCACATTTACAAGGTGTCTGTCTACCCCGTCTGCAACTATTTTATTCATTATATCAAAATCAAAGCCGCAAAGTCAAACCAGCAAAAAAAGCTGTCTGACCTTGCGGCTTTTGACCTTTATAATACAATACTAACCGAAATGTGCCCTACATATCCTCCCTCATCATATCATTCTCACTCTTTATAAACATAAGCACAAAGCATATAAGCAGCAATGCACAAGATATCCATATAAACTCATTGCCTATGTATAATGAATATGCTCCGCCTATTCCTGCACCGCAGGCAAATACGAATATCGTAAGAAAATATTGCAGCGATTTCCTGAGCAGCGACTTGTCCCCTATCCTCATGTATGCACTTATGGATTCCATTGCACTTCTCATATTTCCTATGCACATCGTGCTTGCGTATGGATAACTATTTACTTTCCTGAACGATTGCACCTGCATTGCACAGGCACATGATGAAAGTGCATTCGCAACAAAATCGTATGAACCGCCAAGCGGTATAAACCCCACAATGCAAAGCAGCACCATTTCCGTGAAAACTATTATCTGCCGCCAATGTATAAATCCCACATCCTTGAAACGTGCGTGCAGACGCTCGGCTATGAAAATCCCCATTGCAAACGCCAGCACAGGTATAAGATAGTGCAACGCCCTGTGCCAGTTGCCTTTTGCGACATATGTGCTCATAAGCACAATGTTTCCCGTCTGTGCATTTGAAAAAACTTCACCTCGCACAAAATACGAATATGCGTCCTGCAAGCCCCCTGATATGGTCAGAAGTATCATGAGCATATTGGTTTCAGACATTTGTTTTCTTGATCGTAACATCATTTTATCATATTCCTTCATAAAAAATTAACAAGAAAAATATTTTTATGCACTTTAATTTTCTCCTTTTTCCATTATAATTATCTCAGATATATAAGTCAAATATATAATTTATATGCAAGATATAAAATATTGATATAGTGAGAAAGTGATAGAGTGAATATAAATTACGAATATTATAAGATATTTTATTATGCCGCAAAGAACCGTAGCTTTTCAAGAACGGCAAAAGTGCTGCTCACAAATCAGCCTAATATCACAAGGGTAATAAAAATACTCGAAGGAGAACTTGGCTGCACGCTTTTCAATCGAATGAAAAACGGCGTCACGCTTACCCCTGAGGGAGAAATACTTTACGAGCATATCTCAAAGGCGGTGGAACTTATTACAGAGGGCGAAGATGAGATCTCAAAAGCCAACGACCTGCAAAGCGGAACTGTCACCATAAGTGTGACGGAGACCGCACTTCACGGCGTTATGCTGCCACTTCTCAATGAGTTCCATGAAAGATATCCGGGAATAAAAATAAAGCTGCTGAACCATTCAACCCCTCAGGCACTGACTGCTCTCAAAAGCGGCATTGCAAACCTCGCTGTGGTAACAACGCCGATAAGCACAGAAGGCTCGCTGAATTTTCATAAGCTCAGAGAGTTCCGTGAACTTATCATATGCAGCACAAAGCTAAAGGATCTTGCAAAACGAACGCTCACTCTTGAGGAACTTTGCAGCCACCCTATAATATCACTTAACCGAAACACAAGGACATATGATTTCTATTCTGATTTCTTTTTCCAGCATGGAATAGATTTTCAGCCTGATATAGAGGTCGCAACTGCCGATCAGATAATGCCGCTTGTGAAAAACAACCTTGGCATAGGTCTTATACCTGAACCAATGGCACAAAGCGGCGATGTTTATATTCTGAAAACTGATGAAGAGTTTCCAAAGAGGAGCATCGTTCTTGCAGAAAATGCAGACAAAAAACTCAATGCCGCCGCTACAGAAATACAAAAAATGATACTGAAAAAGTGTAATATGTTTGCAAATGCTGAGATATGACATACATGAAAGGAGATAATAATATGCCTACAGTTTTGCCAAAAGAAAATGAAGTCGAACAGTTTTTTTCAAGGATAATGGCATCGGAAGGAGCTTGCGAAAGGCTCAGCAACGTGCTTTACGATCACCTTAGTGACGATGATATGCAGACCGATCCTGACCCAAAACATCTTGTGCAGGTGCTTTTGACCGCATATACGAACGGTGATATAAGTGCACTTCTGCTGGAGCTTTGTGGAAGAAGTCTTTTCGATCTGCTGAGAGAGGCATACCTTATACCAAAGCGTTTTCACGGAAAAGCCGGAAAAAATCCTGAACTCCTTACGACCCCTGAAGGCGATGTCATTGAAGAAAAGAAAAAGCTTGTCACAAAGCATGAGTTCGAGAAATTTCGTGATGTGTACAAAAACCACAGCTGTGCACCACGTTCAAAGCTTTATCTTGCAGACGGATATGACCTTATGAGGGTCTATACCGACGGAATGAACATTAAGGAAAAGCGTGTTGACAAAAGACGTGGCGTGCTTATACTTTACGCCCTGCCTGACACTGTAAAGCTTGGACTTTCCGAGGCTCAGACCTATGATGTTATATGGAATACTTTCCACAAGATACAGCAGACTGCCCCAACTGCAATGGTCTATTACGGACAAGAAACAGGCGAAAAGGCTGGAAAATCATTTGATGAGATCGGCGTTTTACTGCCTGTTCATCAGTTTGAAAAGAAAATGCTCATGCACCTCAGCGAGATAGACGGCATTGTGCTTGCCTGCCGTGAGGAAATGATGAAAAAAGCAGGCTCAGACAGCCTTGATCTTTAAAAACGGAAGTGATACTGAATGTCACAAACTATAGTTAAGAAAAATCACATGGATATCCCATGGCACGATTTCACAGACGCCGAAAAGGACGAACCAGTATCAAAAGCGAGCCTAAAAGAAAAAGCCTCTGTTATAGGCAGGGTGGGAATGATGTTTCTCTCCTGCGGAACGGGAGCGTGGCGTGTGAGAAGTTCCATGAACACCATGTCGGAATGTATGGGACTGACCTGCACAGCAGATATCGGGCTTATGTCCATAAACTACACCTGTTTTGACGGCGAGGCTTGCTTTTCGCAGTCTCTTTGCCTTACTAACACGGGAGTAAACAATTCAAAGCTAACACGTCTTGAAAATTTCATCAACGATTTTGTCGGCCGCTGCGATAGTTTGACTTGCGAACAGGTCCACAATGAACTTGACGATATCGAAAAGATACACGGACTTTACTCGCCGCCTGTTTTGGGCCTTGCGGCGGCACTTGCCTGCGGAGCGTTCACATTCCTGCTTGGCGGTGGACTGACCGAGATGATATGTGCATTTTTCGGTGCAGGCATTGGCAATTATGTGCGGAGCAAATTCACAAAGCACCACCTTACCCTTGTGCTTGGAATAGTTGCCTCAGTATCGGCGGCGTGCCTTTCATATGCAGGGCTGTTTGAACTTGCGAAAATACTTTTCAATATAAAAATGCAGCATGAGGCAGGCTACATATGTGCAATGCTTTTTATTATACCTGGTTTTCCGTTCATCACAAGCGGCATAGACCTTTCAAAGCTCGATATGCGTTCGGGCATCGAGCGGCTGACCTACGCCCTCATCATTATAATTGTAGCCACAATGACGGCGTGGTTAATGGCACTTATCCTGCACCTTACGCCAATGGACTTTTTGCCTCTGCACCTTACCTTATGGCAGTTCATACTGTTCAGACTTGCGGCAAGTTTCTGCGGGGTTTTCGGATTTTCCGTTATGTTCAACAGCCCTGTCAAGCTTGCAGCCTCTGCGGCAGTTATAGGTGCACTTGCAAACACTCTGAGATTGGAACTTGTTGACCTTGTTTCATTTCCTCCTGCAGCTGCTGCGTTTGTGGGGGCATTCACCGCAGGCATACTCGCCTCGCTGCTGAAAAAGTATGTGGGCTATCCGAGAATATCCATAACCGTTCCGTCCATAGTCATAATGGTTCCGGGATTATATCTTTACAAGGCTTTCTATAATTTGGGCGTCATGTCCCTTGAAACATCTGCGTCATGGCTTGCGTCTGCTCTGCTGATAATACTAGCTCTGCCTTTGGGGCTTATCTTCGCTAGGATAATTACGGACAGGTCATTTAGGTGTTGTACTTAAAATCTTAGTCATAGCTAAAGCTATACTGAACCCACAAAAAAAAACTATATTGATATACACTTTCCTATTAAGACTATTCTCCATTACCTATAACTGGGGTCAGCGGCATTTGTCAGCAAAAGCGAAGTGCTGAGGTGTTTTAAGAACATAACAGGACAGTCGCCGTTTGAATATCTAAAAAATTATCGTCTGCGCAATGCGGCATATATGATAAAAAACACATCTAACTTGATAAATGCTATCTGTGGGCCTTGCGGCTTTGACGATCACAGCTATTTTTCAAAAGCCTTTAAAGAAGCCTACGGGTGCAGTACCAGAGATTTTAGAAAGTAGAATATACGGGACAATATCTCACAGATTTATCCGTCTGCCGTGTAGACATTACATTTTCCTGTTTATAGGACTACGATAAAACTATTATCAAACAAAAGACGTTTCATTTTATCCAAATGGAACGTCTGTTGCATTTATGCTTTTTCTTGTATGAAAAAAGAGTCAATTATTCTCCTCCCAATAATCCTCTGCATCCTCGTAGTCATAGAAATCATCATAGTGATCCTCATAGAGATCCTCTGGGTCGTCATAATCATGAGCATCATACTCAGCAGATTTACTGGTTGAGGTTTTGTTGGTATTCTTACGGGTGGCTCTGGTAGCCGAACTGCCTGCTGTAGTGGTTTCCGGACGTGATGTTGTAGCGGTTGTGAATACTGGAGTATAGCTGTTCTTATTATTGTAATACTTAGGGTCATGTATCAAACAGTAGCAGCTGCCTTCTTCAGGAGTATTGTCACAGCCGGAGTGTGCGCATTTGGGGCGCAGGGCATCATAGATCATGGCTATCCCTATGATGATCAACACAGCGACAACGATTCCTTTGAGATTGAACGAACTATGCTGAGAGCTGTTTTCTGTTGCCAGCTTGTAGCCTATATAATCGTCAAGCATTTCCTCGTTTCTGTTGTTTTTTCCAGATTCCATAATCACACCTCCAAACTGTATTTCTAATATTATACCATATTTTCTAAGATTTGTGGTAACAATTTTTGGACAGTTGAATATTCTGTCCCTTTTATTATTTTTTTAGTGGCAAAGTCGGGTAGTGTGCGGAATATTTTACGGTTACTTTTGCTCAACTCCCCTTAATTTTACCCCCATTATGCAACTTGAAGCGAACTCTATGCCAAACGGTAAATTTTTTTCAAACCTCCCCAATTTTACCCCTAAGTATGCTATAATAGAATAGACAAGAAACCCGACCCAAAACCCAGCGAGGTGCTTTTATGACATATGCAATATCTGATATCCACGGCTGTTATGAGGAGTATATTAAGCTTCTCGAAAAAATAGGCTTTTCTGAAGACGATACCCTCTATATCCTAGGTGACATCTGCGACAGGGGCGAAAAGCCTATGGAGATCTATAACGACATCATGACTCGTGATAATGTTATCCCGCTGTTCGGCAACCACGAACACCTTGCCTATATCAATCTCCGCCACCTCATAAAAAATGATGTGAGCAAGCTTACAAAAGACGAACGGCTAGACCTGATAGATTGGCTCACCAGCGGAGGCAAACCCACTTTCAGCGAATTTATCTCCCTCCCCAAAGCCGACCGTGTGTACTTTATAGAGTTTCTTAAAAGCTTCTCAATGTATGAGGATATCACCATAAACGGCAAACGCTTTGTCCTCACCCATGCAGGTCTTGGGGGCTTTAGCGAGGATAAGCCTCTTGATGAATATACCCTCCACGAGCTTATCTGGGAGCGTGCCGACTATTCAAAACGCTATTTCAGCGACCCGAATACTTTCCTTGTGACAGGTCACACCCCTACCGCCAATATCCCAAACCACGGCAGACCCGAAGCCTACAAAGCCAACGGACACATAGCCATAGACTGTGGCTGTGCCTCAGGTGGACGGCTGTGCGCATACTGCTTTGAAACTGACATGGAATTTTATGTTGACAAAATAAACCAGCCTCTTGAAAATCACTTCAAAATGTGATATACTTGTCCTAATAACATAACCGACGAGGACAAAACGGGGGTTATGCCGTATTAAAGCGTATTTATAGATTATATTTTATGGAGGTAATCATGGCTTTTGATTTTAAGAAAGAGTACAAAGAATTTTATATGCCTAAAAACAAGCCAGAAATTGTAACTGTTCCTAAAGCAAATTATATTGCAATCAGAGGAAAAGGCGACCCAAATGAAGTATGTGGAGCATATCAACAAGCAATTAGTGTGCTATATGCTGTTGCTTATACACTGAAAATGAGTTATAAAACAGATCATAAAATTGAAGGATTTTTTGAATATGTAGTTCCACCACTTGAGGGTTTTTGGTGGCAGGACGGCATAGACGGTATAGACTATACTGATAAGGCATCATTCAATTGGATATCTGTTATCCGTTTACCTGAATTTATAACTCAAAAAGACTTTGAATGGGCAGTTGAAACAGCAACTAAAAAGAAAAAGTTAGATTGTTCGTCAGCAGAGCTAATGACAATTGACGAGGGATTATGTGTTCAAATAATGCACTTGGGTTCGTTTGATGATGAACCAGCTACTATTGCTCTAATTGATGAATATTTAGAAAAAAACGGATATGTCAATGACATAACTAAGACAAGGTTACACCATGAAATTTATCTCTCAGATGCAAGGAGAGTTGTCCCTGAAAAATGGAAAACTGTCATTAGGCATCCAATAAAGAAGATATAGAATACTTCCATTTAGTCATTCTTTTCTTAAATAATTATCCACCGATACAGCCCCTCTGTATCGGCAGTTTTTCACAGGAAGCACCTGCCTTTTAAGACAAAGCTTCTCTTTTATGCCGTCCTCGTAGGCGTATTTTGATACGAACGTGATACAGGTGCTTGAAAGGGCAAGCCCGTGACCACCGAACATTTCTGTGTAACACACAGGCTGAGGGGTAGGGATAGAAGCGTTTGCGTCGCCCATTTTTGATGCGAAAATAAATCCGCCCTTTATTATCATGTCAGGCTTTGCACCGAAAAATGCAGGATTCCAAAGAACAAGGTCTGCCACCTTGCCAACTTCCACTGAGCCTACATATTCTGATACGCCGTGGGTTATAGCAGGGCTGATAGTGTATTTTGAAATGTAGCGTTTTATTCTGAAATTGTCGTTTCGCTGGCTGTCCTCTGGGAGTGCGCCACGCTGTTTCTTCATTTTGTCAGCGGTCTGCCATGTTCGTGTGATAACTTCGCCTACACGTCCCATTGCCTGAGAGTCGGAACTCATCATTGAGAATATTCCCATATCGTGCAAAACGTCCTCTGCGGCGATAGTTTCAGGACGTATCCTTGAATCCGCAAAAGCAATGTCCTCCGGTACGTTCTTGTCAAGGTGATGACACACCATGAGCATATCCAGATGTTCGTCAAGAGTGTTTGCGGTGTAAGGCATTGTAGGGTTCGTTGAGGAAGGGAGAACATTCGGGAACGCTGCTGCTCTGATAATGTCAGGAGCGTGTCCGCCGCCTGCACCCTCTGTGTGATAAGTGTGGATAGTCCTGCCCTTGAAAGCATTGACGGTATCTTCAACAAATCCGCCCTCGTTAAGAGTGTCGGTGTGGATAGCCGCCTGAACGTCATACATATCCGCAACAGTAAGTGCGTGGTCGATAACGTCAGGGGTAGAGCCCCAGTCCTCGTGTATCTTCAAGCCTATACAGCCTGCCTTTATCTGCTCCTCGAGAGTTGTGATGTCGCTTGAATTTCCCTTGCAGAGATAGCCGAAATTCATTGGCAGGTCTTCGGAGGCTTCCAACATTCTGTGGATATTGAACTCGCCGGGTGTACAGGTGGTGGCATTGGTGCCGTCAGCAGGACCTGTACCACCGCCTATCATGGTGGTGATTCCGCTGTAAAGGGCTGTTCTCACCTGAGTTGGAGAGATAAAATGAATGTGCGTGTCAAGTCCGCCGGCGGTGAGGATAAGTCCCTCGCCTGCGATAGCTTCCGTGGAAGCGCCTATTATCATGTTTTTGTCAACGCCATTCATGATGTCGGGGTTGCCTGCTTTGCCTATTCCTGCTATCCTGCCGTCCTTTATGCCAACGTCAGCCTTTATGATGCCTGTGCTGTCGATGATAAGAGCGTTTGTGATAACAGTGTCAAGGCACTCCTTGTCAGTGGCTTTGCAGGATTGCCCCATGCCGTCACGGAGAGATTTTCCTCCACCGAACTTTGCTTCATCACCATGAACTGTCAAATCTTTTTCCACTTCTGCAATAAGAGAAGTGTCGCCTAAGCGCACTCTGTCGCCGACTGTCGGACCATACATATCGCAGTAAGCTTTACTCGATATCTCGATCATTTCCTACACCCCCTTGAAGCCAAGCTTTTTAGCCTTTTCAAAGGCTGCCTGCTTGATGTTTTCATCGTCCATTTTTCCGTTTACAAGGCCATTCAGACCATAGCCTATGCGGTCGCCGCCGATAGGTATAAGACGGACGGTCTTTTTCTCTCCCGGCTCAAATCTTACCGCTGTGCCTGCGGGGATATCAAGTCGCATACCATAAGCCGCCTTGCGGTCAAATTCCAAAGCCTTGTTTACCTCAAAAAAGTGGAAGTGGGAGCCTGTCTGGATAGGTCTGTCCCCTGTGTTTGAAACTGTAAGCTCAATGCTTTCTGTTCCCTCGTTGAGCTTGACAGTGCCTTCCTCAACGATAAATTCCCCTGGGTGAAGCTTGCTTGCACCCTTGATAGGGTTGTGTACTGTCACAAGCTTTGTGCCGTCGGGCATTGTGGATTCTATTTGTATTTCGTGTATCATTTCAGGAACGCCGTCCATGACGTCATCAGCGGTAAGAAGCTTTGTGCCGTATTGCATAAGCTCAGCGGCTGACGCTCCTGCTCTTGCTTTTTCCATAACTTCCATGCTTATGTATGCCACAGCTTCAGGGTAGTTGAGCTTTAATCCCTGTGCCTTTCGGTCACGGGCAAGCATGCCCGCATAATGGAGCATAAGCTTATCCTGCTCTCTTGGAACAAGTCGCATTATTATTCCTCCTATTTATATAGTATAGCGTATCTACTGCTTTTTCTCTGTAAGGACTTTTCTTACTACTCCCTCAGGGTCGCTTATGAGCATAGTGCCGAGCCATACGACGGTGCCGAGTGCAACAACGCAGATCCCTAAAAAGCTGTCGTTTATCATGTCTGCGGTGGCAGGGGTGAAATATCCTGCGCCCTGCTCTTTGTATTCAAAAAGTGCGTCCACGAGCCACATTATAGATGCGCCCCAGTACATATAGCACATCAGCCCCACTTTAAGCTTTCTGGCTTTTGGTGATGTGTACCATACTATAGTAACGATAACGGCTGCTATGAGTGTGATAAGAAGTGTCATACGGCATCACCTCCCAGCTTTGCAGTCTCTTTTGGCTTACGTTTCAGTATCTTGTCAGACACCACAGTCAGCACAGCCCATACCGCTGTCACAAGAACAGCCATTGATGTTCCGACAGTCGCCATTTCGTGGAATGCTACTGCCATTTCCGAAGGGTCGTTAGCCGCTGTCAGGAATGGGAAGAACGGAGATATCTCGCCATGCCACAGATGCTCAAATGCCAAAAGACCTGAGCCGCCCCACAGAAAGCCTGAGAGCCTTGTTATCTTTTTAGAAAGAGGAAGCTTGTCCTCCGAAAGAGCTTTGACCTTTGTCTGATCCTCTGCCTTTGCCTCGTGAGTTTTTACTGCCTTTGCCACAATAGTTGTAACGATCGCTTCTGTTGCTGGTACTAAAAAACAAGCCATAATAAAACTTCCTTTCAAAATTGTTTTCTGAGTTTAACATAGTGATAATAAAAAAACAACGCCCTTATAAACCGACAGGCATTGCCGTATCGGTTATAAGAGCGTCATTGCTTTGATTATCAGTATAGCACAGAGCTTTTTATTTGGCAATAGTGTTAATGAAAAATTCTTATTTTATTCAGCTTTGAATAAAAAATAGATGTGAACAAAATGAAAGTCTGACATCTGAACGTTGCATTATTGCCATTTGTAGATTTGCACAAAGAAACTATTCAAAAATGAATAGTTGTGACTTTGATATGGGTGAAATGGCGCAAATACGCTGTATAAGTGATAACAAAGATTATTCCAAAGTGAATAATTTTCAGAAAAATTGAAAAATAGCTCTTGACAACTTGCAGGAATGGTGATATAATTCTGCGCATAGAGCAATTCAGAAATGACTTGAACGGTCATGCGGATATGTTCCTCAGTGATTTTGAAAGGAAAGTGACCTCAAATGATCAACAACAATTGTCAGCCACCGAGCGCCTCAGGCTCTCCTCGTTTTTGTAATATGGGTAATTTCATGAGGCTTCCTCACGCGACCTCAGCAGAGGGATTGGATTTCGCTATCGTTGGTATACCGTTCGATACCGCCGCTTCTTTCAGAGCAGGCGCAAGATTTGGTCCTAACGGTGTAAGAAACATCTCGGCAATGATAAAGCCGAACAATGTTGCAATGGGCGTCAACATTATGGATTCACTCAAGGGCGCAGACCTTGGCGATGTTCCTGTGATCCCTGATTATATCCACGAAACATATGCTGCTATCGAGCAGACCTTGGACGGTGTTCTTGAATGCGGTGCAGTTCCAATAAGCATTGGCGGCGACCACGCTATCACCCTTGGCGAACTTAGAGCTATCGCAAAGAAGCATGGAAAGGTAAGCCTTGTGCATTTCGATTCACATCTTGACCTGTGCGATACGGTTTTCGGTCAGAAATACAATCACGGCACACCATTCAGAAGGGCAATGGAGGAGGGTCTTATTGATCCTGAGAAGTCGGTTCAGATAGGCATGAGAGGTTCTCTTTACGATCCTGACGATTTCAAGATCGCCGCAGACCTTGGCTTCACGGTTATCCCAGGGGACAAGCTCCACACATATTCTCCTGAAGATCTTCTCAAGGTCATAAAGGAAAAGGTGGGCGACAACAAGGTGTTCCTTACATTCGATATCGACTTTGTTGACCCGGCTTATGCACCAGGTACAGGTACTCCTGAGGTGGGCGGATTTACTTCCTTTGAAACGCTTCAATATATAAGAGCGCTGAAAGACCTGAACTTTACAGGCTTTGACGTAGTAGAAGTTGCTCCTCCATATGACCACTCAGAGATAACAGCTTATATGGGCGCAAATATCATTTTTGAGTTCATGTCTATCCTTGCTTATCAGAAGAAGATCGGCAAGAGAAAATAAAGATAGAAAAATAATTCACTCTCCAATAAATATAATATCAAACGCAACGGAGCGTTGACAGCGGCACTAGGGTGTCCGGCTTGTCAGCGCTCCGAATTATTTAGAAAAGTAAGTGAAAGGTTGGAACCAGTTATGAAAAGCGGAAGAAGATTTGGAATGTTAAGAAAAGTTTGTGCAGTGGCAGTGGCTTCGGTACTTGCGGCAGGATGTCTTACAGCCTGCGGAAGCAGCAAGAACGCAGGACCGCTCACGCTGGATCAGATCAAGGAAAACGGTAAGCTCACAGTTGCGACAGAAGCCGCTTATGAGCCTTTTGAATACATGGACGGCGATAAGATCATAGGCTACAACGCAGATCTGTTCGCTAAGATCTGCGACGATCTGGGGGTAGAGCTTGATTATATCGACCTGCCGTTCCAAGGGATACTTGCAGGACTTGAAGCAAAGAAATATGACGTTGTTGGAGCAACACTCGGCGTAACTGCTGAACGTGCAGGCAAGTACACGATGACTTATCCTATCCAGAACGGAACTACAGTTTTCGTAAAGAGAAAGGGCGATGACAGCATCAAGTCTATCGAAGATATGTCGGGCAAAAAGGTCGGCACACAGACTTCTTGCTACAATGAGGACGATACAAAGAAATTCAACGAGAAGCTAAAGTCAGAGGGCAAGGACGGCTATGCCGAACTGCTCAAATACGACTCATTCCCTGAGGCTTTTGCAGAGCTTAAGAACGGCAAGATAGACCTTGTTGCTCAGAACTATGCAAGCTGCGCCGCAGTTGTAATGAAGAATCCTGACGATTATGAGATAGTGGCTGACGATTCAGGCAAGGCTGAAATGGTCGGCACAGACACTTGGGTATCATGGGCTGTTCGTAAGGAAGACACAGAGCTTTCTGACTATATCAACTCTGAGATACACAAGTTCAAAGAGGACGGAACTCTTGCAGAGCTCCAGAAGAAATGGTTTGGTGAAGCCGTTGACCTGCCTGAGAGCGATTATATCCCTGCCGAGTAAAAAGCATCTTTGAAAGGAGGAAATGCTTCGTCGCAAATGGCGGAGCATTATATATCAATGGAGAATTTCAACATAGTATGGCATTATAAAGACCTGCTGCTGAAAGGTCTTGGCTATACAGTATTCGTATCCGTTGCAGCGATACTTATAGCGCTTTGCGTTGGTATGCTGCTTTCGGTGATGAGAATGGGCGGCGATTCGCTTCCTTCAAGGATACTGAAAAAGATAGTCGCAGTTTATATAAGCTTTGTCCGTGGCACGCCTGTGCTGGTGCAGATATACATTATATATCAGGCGCTTGCAGTAATGGGTCTAAACCTTTCAAACCTGGCGTCAGGCATAATCGCTCTTAGCCTTAACAGCGGCGGATTTATCGCAGAAATAATCCGTGGCGGACTTACGGCTGTGCCAAAGGGTCAGACGGAGGCGGCCAGGGCCTTGGGCATGAGCGAGCCAAAGATACTAATGAGGATAGTTTTTCCGCAGGTATTCAAGGTAGCTTTGCCACAGCTAACAAGCGAGTTCATAAACGTTATAAAGGTGTCGCCGATGCTTTCTGTGTTGGCGATCGTAGAGCTTACAAGAACGGCTCAGCGTCTTGTTACGCAGACATACATAAACCTGCCTTTCTATATTGCTATCGCAGTTATGTATTTTGTTATCTGCGCAGGACTTGAAGAGCTTGTAAAGCTTCAGAAGAAAAGACTTGAAAGAAGATAAGGAGGCGCAGATATATGAACGAATTTATGCACGTTGCGGAAATAGCGCTTCCGCTGCTTTTGCAGGGTCTTGGAACAACGGCGGCAATATCGGCGCTGTCTATCCTTATTGCAATAGTGTTAGGCTCGGCGGTAGGCTATATGTGCCTTTCAAAAAACAAGGCTGTTGAGCTTATCGCAAGGGCGTTTATAAAGATATTCAGATGCACCCCTTTTATGGTGCAGGTATATCTTGCATATTACGGACTCCCTGCTCTTGGTCTGAACGTTTCAGCGTTCTCAACAGGCGTTATAATTCTTGGAATGTACACAGCGGCTTATACCGCAGTTATCCTTGAAAGCGGCGTCAGCGCTATTCCAAAGGGACAGTTTGAAGCTTCATATGCAATGGGAATGTCAAGATTTAAAACAATGGTGAGAATAATTTTTCCGCAGACTTTGAAAATAATCGTTCCGTCACTGACAGGACAGTTTGTTCAGACTGTTAAGGACTCATCTATCCTTTCTATCATCACAGTTGCAGAAATGACAATGATGACAAAAGAGGCTATCGGTATAACTTTCAGCCCTCTGATAGTTTATATCTGTGCAGGCGTTCTTTACTGGGCGCTGAACCTTGTTATCGAGTTCGCATCAAGATGTATAGAAAAGCACAACAACCGTGTTGCTATCTGACGAAAAAGGAGTGTAAAATACAATGGCTGAAAGCAGAAAGCCTGTTATATCGGTTCACGATCTGGCAAAGAATTACGGGGAGCTTAAGGTCCTCAGAAAAATAGATATGGATATTTACAAGGGCGAGGTGGTAAGCGTTATCGGCCCTAGCGGCTCCGGCAAAAGCACTTTTCTCAGATGCCTGAACTATCTCGAGGAGCTGACATCAGGCGAGATAGATATAGGCGGAGTTTCCCTAAAGGGCATCGACGAGGACAAGCACAACAAAAAGCTTAACGAAAAGACTGCAAAGGTCATAAGAAAGAACGTTGGAATGGTGTTCCAGCAGTTCAACCTTTGGCCGCACAAAACAGTGCTTGAAAACGTCATGGAGTGTCCCGTTCAGGTTAAAAAGGCTAACAAGGAAGAAACAAAGAAGAAAGCCATGGAGCTTCTTGCGAGAGTTGGAATGGACGGCAAGGCAGACGCTTATCCTACTCAGCTTTCAGGCGGTCAGCAGCAGCGTGTGGCTATTGCGAGGACCCTTGCAATGGAGCCTGAGGTCATACTCTTTGACGAGCCGACTTCCGCCCTTGACCCTGAGTTCGTTGGCGAAGTTCTGAATGTTATGAAAGATCTGGCTCAGGCAGGAATGACAATGATAGTTGTCACACACGAAATGGGCTTTGCGGCAGAGGTGGCAAACAGAGTCTGCTTTATGGACGGCGGCTATGTTATCGAGGACGGCACCCCTGAGGAAGTGTTCAAGCACCCTAAGAGCGACCGTGCAAAGCAGTTCTTCTCAAAGATACTTAATGTGTAAACTATAAAGCCGCAGAAAGGAGTGCAGACAAATGGATTATGAGCAGCTAGGGCACATTCTCGAAAGTATCCACCCAGGAGTGACTATTGCCGACAGCAGCGGAGTGTTCAGATTTGTTTCAAACTCCTATCTCAGCGGCAGAAGCGTAAAAGACTCTGACATAATAGGTAAATTCGCAGGCTCAGAGGAAATGATGAAGATGTTTTCTCCTTGTGTGACGCAAATGGTTTTTGAAAGCCACAAGCGTGTCACAACAGTGCAAAAAGGCGTTGACAATGACGAGACTTTCGTCACGGGAATACCGGTATTCAAGGACGGAGAGCTTGAGATGATAATAAGCTATTCCTCTTGGGAGATAACAGGCTTTGACGACCTGCGGGAGCGTTACAATGTTTTGCAGTATCAGAACAAAAAGCTTCTTGATGAAATAGAGCTTATGACAGGACGTGACGGCGGACAGCGTTATATCGCCCAAAGCAGCCGTTCAAGAGACGCAAGGCGGCTTGCAGGAGTTTTCTGTGACGCAGGCTGTCCGTGTTACATCTATGGTCCCACAGGAAGCGGCAAAAGCTATCTTGCTTCCACTATATACGGCAAAAAAGGAACGCTTTACACCTATGACTGCGCACCTGTCGGGGAAGAAGTCATAGAAAAGGAGCTTCTTGGAGAGGGGTCGATGATATCGCCGCTTTCGGGCATTTACGCTGTGATAATAAAGCATATAGACAGGCTGTCGCCTAGGCTTCAAAGGGCAGTCCTTGAAAAATGCGCAAAAGCAGGCATTGTGCCTGTGGGGCTTTCTGAACATTCGGTGGAGGAGCTTAAAGGTGCTGACAAGCTGTCGGAGGAGTTTATAAGCGAGTTCGAGCCTTATCAGGTGCAGATGTATTCTCTTGGCGAGCGTGCGGAGGATCTTAAAAGCTTTATCGACTATTATCTCGGCTCGGCAAACAAGAAATACTCACGGAGCGTTGAGTTCACGCCTCGTGCCATGGGCTGTTTGTTGGGATATGATTGGAAAGAAAATATCGACGAGGTGCATAGGACTATCGAGCGTATCGTTCTTACTACCGAGAAAAAGAAGGTGGACGTTTTCGACTTGCCTGACAGGATAACAGGCGGTTCGTCTGAGGTATTTGCACAGAATGCTTCCCTGAAGGATATGCTTGAATTTTACGAAAGCGGACTTGTGATGAGAGCCTATGAAAAATACAGAACATCTGTGGCTGTGGCACAGAAGCTTGGCATAAGTCAGGCGACGGCGGTGCGGAAGATACACAAATATGCAGGCAGGGACGTTGAATGAATGAGCGTTTTGATGTTATCGTTACGATACTTGAACTTATCGGCACTGCAGCGTTTGCGGCAAGCGGTGCGCTGACAGCGATAAAAAGGCGTTTTGACCTTTTCGGCGTTATAATAATAGGAGTGACAACGGCTGTGGGCGGTGGGATAATGCGTGATATCGTCATCGGAAGTCACCCTGTGGCGGCGTTTCGTGACCCCCTTGCAATGAGTGCGGCGGCTTTGATATCGGTGCTTGTGTTTGCTGCCTTGGCTGTAAAAGGCGACCTAGGGGGCAAGGCATTGAAGCTTTATGATACTGCAATGCTCATGCTCGATACTATAGGGCTTGGCATTTTCACTGTTACAGGTATAACAGCGGCAATGAGGAGCGGCGTGTCAGACAACACTTTTTTGCTTGTGTTTTCGGGAGTTATAACGGGCGTTGGGGGCGGAGTTCTCAGGGATATTTTCGTGAACAAGAAGCCTGAGATATTTGTTGGCAACATTTATGCCTGCGCTTCTGCCACAGGTGCAGCGACTTTTCTGCTTTGCTATGGCATGTCGTTCATGCCTGCCTGCATGGTGAGCCTTGTGGTGACGTTTTCTCTAAGGCTCATGTCGGTGAAATTCGGTTGGAATTTGCCGAAGATCCAGATAAAAGCCAGACAGGAGCGGAGGATAGCCGCCACCAAAGAAAATCTCATAAATAAAAAAGGAGCATAGACTATGAAAAAGTTTATTATTACCATAAGCCGTGAGTTCGGCTGCAACGCAAGAGAGGTCGCAAGAAAGGCGGCGGCTGAGCTTGGCGTGGAGTTTTATGACAAGGACCTTGTAGATATGGCGGCGGAGCGTGCAGGCATAAGCCGTGACTCGTTTCTTGACAGTGAGGAAATGCTTGACAAGAACGCTGACCGCCTGCTGAAGTCATTTGGCTACGGCTCATCAACGCAGTTTTATTCCGACAAGGCTGTAAAAGCGCAGGTGGATATCATCAGAGATCTTGCAAACAAGCGTGTATCCGCCATATTCTTCGGCAGATGTGCAGACTATGTTCTCAGAGAATATCCAAACCACATGAACGTTTTTCTCTATGCGCCTTTGGAAGCAAGGATAAAGCATATGTGTGAAACTTATGACCTTTCATGGCCGGAGGCTGACAAGCTCATAAAACGTGTTGACCGCCAGCGCCACAACTATTATAAATACGTCACAGGCAAAAATCGTGGTGACCGTGACAACAAACATCTTATGATCGACGTAAGCGAATACGGCACTGATCTCACTGCCGAGATGATATGCTTCGCTGCAAGAAAGATGTTCGAGGACTAAGCTTTCTACTGATTACCAAATCTTCATTTGTGGGGTGCTTCTGCTTTGGAGCGCCCCTCTTTTTTTACATTTGTGAATATGAACAAAATGCAGGATATAAAACTTCTTTATTCATACAACATTTTATGTAAGCTTAAAAGACAGTTTGCGTTAATAAAAAGTTTATATATAAAATATAAAATGACTGATTTTTAGTATTGCAGTTGTAGTTGCTACAGGATATATCATAGGTATATCGAAAGAAAAGTTTCGTGAAGTAAATTATTTTCAAAAAGCAAAATGAAAGTTAAACAAGAAAATCCTGCAAAGTGCAGCTGTAAATATAGGAGGAATGTAAAGTGAAGAGGTTCAGATTTATAATCAAACGGCTGCTTTCAATGATAGTCATAATGTTTTTGGTATCCTTTCTGGTGTTCGTTGTTCTGAGAATGTCAGACGCAGACCCTCTCACAGTAATGATAGGGAACAATCAATCCACTCCTGAACTCAGGCAGGCTCTTACAGAAAAATATCACCTTGACGACCCTGTGCATATACAGTATCTCAGGTGGATAAAGGGAGTTCTTTCAGGCGACTTCGGCACAGATTATGTTGACGGTCAGGATGTAAAAGGTCTTATAATGTCAAGGCTTCCAATAACATTCGGACTTGTGATAATGAGTTCCGTCATAGGCTCAGTGATAGCTGTTATAATGGGAGTTGCAGCGGCGCTGAGAAAAGGCAGACCCTCAGACGCAGCAATTTCAGGACTTATGCTTGTGCTTTCAGGTGCGCCGTCATTTTTGGTAAGCATACTGATACTTATTTTCATGACAAAGTACGTTCCTGGATATTCGTTTATCGGAACATATACAAATTTCGGAGAGTTCTTACAGCGTATAACGATACCGAGCCTGATAATGGCGCTGACGTTCGTTGCGATGCTTGGACGTATCACACGAAGCAACATGATCAATCAGCTTCAATCCCCTTATATCGCAACGGCGGCTGCAAAGGGATTAAAGCAAAGCAACTTAACCTACAAGCACGCTTTTCACAACGCTGTTATTCCTGTTATAACAGTTGCAGGATATATGATAGCAGGCTCTATAGGCTCGACAGTAATAGTTGAGCAGGTCTTTTCTCTTCCCGGTATAGGCGGTCTGCTCATATCGGCGATAGAGGAAAACAGTTTTCCTATAGTTCAGATACTTGTGCTTTTCATGCTTGGAGCTTATCTTGTAATGAGTTTTGTTATCGACATACTTTATACCGTTCTTGATCCGAGAGTTGATCTTAAATAAGGTGGGATTTTTAATGAAGAAGAAAAATAAAGCAGGAACGTTTTTCACGCCTGTTGTGGCGGTGACGGGAATATTCCTTGCGGTCATAGTTTTCGTATCGCTCTTTGCAAGCGTTATCGCACCGTATGACCCTCTTGCCACAGACGTGAATGCCATATATGCACCCGCCTTTTCTGAGGGACACATTTTCGGAACTGACGGACTTGGCAGAGATCTTTTTTCAAGGCTTATATGCAGTGCAAGAACTTCCATTCTGAATGCCTTTCTTATAGTTGCCATAGAGGTAGTCATAGGTGTTCCTCTTGGACTTATCTGCGGATACTACAGAGGTCCTCTTGACAGTATCGTAATGAGGGTGTGGGACGTTATAAGTGCAATACCGCCACTTCTTCTTTCCTTTATCCTTATTGCGGTAATGGGAAAGGGCATGATGACAGGTATCATCGCCATAGGCATTTCTTATATCCCTCTTACAACAAAGACCGCAAGATCAATGATAATGACAGAGAAAAAGGCGGTGTATGTTGAAGCCTGCAAATCAATGGGCTTTTCAGACGCAAGGATAATTTTCGTGCATATCCTGCCGAACATCATCACACCTATGATATCGCAGTTCACACTTGATATCGGTACAGCTATCACGTCAATGGCTACTCTGAGCTTTCTGGGACTTGGCGTTCAGGCTCCGAATGCCGACTGGGGAACGCTTCTCCGTGACGGCATGGGCAACCTTTATAATAGCTCGGCACTGCTTTTTATACCTGCAATATGCGTAATACTTGTAACAGTATCCATAAACCTTTTCAGCGACGGTGTTCAGAACTATCTTGACCTGTCATCAAGAAAGCTGTCGTCATTCAAGAAATACGAAAAGAAACACGGTATAAAGAAGCTTTCAGCAGTTAAGGCAAACGGGGAGGCGTAAAAGATGAAAAAAGGAAACGTTCTTGAAATAAAAGACCTTTCTGTAGACTTTATGACAGTTAGAGGTATCGTATACGCCGTTCAGGGCGTTGACCTTGAAGTGAAGCAAGGGGAGATACATGGTATCGTAGGAGAGAGCGGCTGCGGAAAAAGCGTAACATCAAAGTCGGTCATAAGGCTCCATAACGAGGAGACCACCAGATATGCAGGGGATATCTATATAAGAGATGACAGCGGCGAGAAAGATGTTCTTGCAATGAGCAAAAAGCAGCTCCGTGATTTCAGGGGCAGTACAGCCGCAATGATATTCCAAGACCCTATGACCTCCCTTGACCCTATCATGAAAGCAGGCGAGCAGATAGCAGAAATGCTAAGGGCGAAGAAAAACTTAAATCGCCGTGAAGCAAGAGAAAAGGTCATCGAGATGTTTGAAAAGATAGGCATAACACCTGCAGAGAAAAGATACGAGCAGTATCCGTTTGAAATGAGCGGAGGAATGTTACAGAGAATAATGATAGCAATGGCGCTTATATGCGAGCCGAAGCTTCTTATTGCAGACGAACCTACCACGGCGCTTGATGTTACTATCCAGGCGCAGATACTAAAGCTTATAAAAAAGCTCCAGCAGGAAAGCGGAACATCGGTAATATTCATCACTCACAACCTTGGTGTTGTGGCTGAGATTTGCGACAGCGTAACTGTAATGTATGCAGGAAAGGCTGTTGAGACCGCAAGCGTTGTGGATATTTTCGACCACCCTGCTCACCCATACACAAAGGCGCTCCTTGAAAGCAATCCAAGAGAGAGCGACACAGAAAAAAGAATGAAAAGCATACCTGGCAGCCCTCCGCTTCTGTATGAAAAGTTCAAGGGCTGTGCCTTTGCACCAAGATGTAAGTATGCTGACGATAAATGCAGAAGCTGCGTGCCTGTTACAGAAAATGTGTCTGAGGGACACAGCACAGCTTGCTTCAAGTGGCGGGAGGTGACATCACAATGAGCAAAGAAAAAGACAGACAGCCTTTTATAAGCGTCAGAGATCTGAAAAAGTATTTCTGCCTTGACAATTACAAGCTTGCAAAGGCAAAGACGAGATATATCCACGCCGTTGATGATGTTAGCTTTGATATCTACAAAGGCGAGATATTCGGCATAATAGGCGAGAGCGGCTCGGGCAAATCAACCATAGGAAGATGCGTTCTGAAGCTTATCGACGTTGATTCAGGCGAGATATATTTTGACGGCAAAAACATAACTCATGTGAGCCGCAAGGAACAGCAGGAGCTGCGTTCAAGAATGCAAATGGTCTTTCAAAACCCTCTTGCTTCCTTTGACCCGAAAAAGACTATACGCTTTAGCCTTGAAGAATCTGCAAAGGTGCATAAGATAAAGCCTGAGGTCTACAAGGCGAGGATAAAACAGCTTATGAAGTATATAGCGCTTCCGGAGGATTTGCTCACAAGATATCCTAAAGACCTTTCGGGCGGTCAGCTCCAAAGGCTTGCAATAGCAAGGGCGCTTATGCTGGAGCCTGATTTCATTCTTGCAGACGAGCCTGTTTCGGCACTTGACGTTTCTGTGCAGGCGCAGATATTGAATCTTATGCTGGACTTGAAAGAGGATAAAGGGCAGACGATACTTTTTATCTCCCATGATCTGAACGTTGTCCGTCACGTTTGCGACAGGATAGCGGTGGTATATCTGGGAGCGGTAATGGAAATGGGTACGGTGGAGCAGGTATATAACAGCGTTGCTCACCCTTACACTCAGGCACTTATTTCAGCAAAGCCAAAGGAACACCCTCTTGAAAATAAGAAGCATATCCTGCTGGAGGGAGATATACCGAACGCAGTGGATATCCCCGAGGGCTGTCGCTTTGCAGGCAGGTGCAGATATTTCAAAGAGGGCTTGTGCGACAACCGCACGCCAAAGCTCAAAGACATTGGAAACGGGCATTACGTTGCCTGTCATTTCCCACTAGGCATTGACCGCAGCAAGACTGCTGCGGATATGTAATAAATCTTTTGAAGAAAGGAAAGTTATCATGAAAAAATTCTCACGCAAGATCGCGGCTGCTGCTGCATTGGCAATAACAGTTTCAAGCTGTATGACAGGCTGCTTCAACAACACAGGTTCCGGTTCAGGCTCAGGTTCTTCAGGAGGAAATTCAGAGACAGTTCTCAGAGTAGGCTATACTCAGGAGCCGTCATCATTTGACCCTGCCGACTTCACTATCGTGGCGGCAACTCTCACAGGTTATGACTGCTATGACACGCTTCTTAACTTCTCACATGATGGCACAACAGTTGAGCCTGCCCTTGCAGAATCCTGGGAGCAGGTTGACGATACTACATACACATACAAGATAAGACAGGGAGTAAAGTTCTCAGACGGCAATGAAATGACAATGGACGATGTGCTTTATTCTCTTAACAGAGTAACAGAAGACAACTATTATATGAGCTATCTTTTTGCAAACGTTGACAGCTTTGAAGCCGACAACGATACTTGGACGCTGACAGTTCATCTTAAGCAGCCTGACTCATCATGGCAGTATGTTCCTGCAACATCAGCCTGCACTATAGTCGAGAAGTCTGTAACAGAGGAGCAAGGCGACAAGTACGGCACTGCTGACGGAAAGACTGTCGGCACAGGTCCTTACAAGCTTTCTTCATGGTCATCAGGAAGCGAGATAGTTCTTGAAAAGAACGAAAACTGGTGGGGCGACCCTGATACTCTCGATATCGATAAGGTAGAATATTACGTTATCGAGGACGAAAGCGCATTAGCACTTGCGGCAAAGGGCGGACAGATAGACTTTGTCGAGGGTATGTCAAACAGCGTTATGTCTGTATATCAGAGTTGTCAGAACTTCAATATCCTCTCATGTGAGGGAACGACTTCAAACTATATCGCATTCAACACAGCTTCAAAGCCGTTTGATGACGAGTGGGCAAGAAAGGCTGTTGCATATTGTATCGACCGTTCCCAGATAACAACAACTATCGGCGGCGATTATGCAAAGCAGTCGGCTGTTGTTCCAATGAGCGAATCCATGATGTATATGGATAAGGATAAGTGGGATTCAACTATCGCCGAAAGCGATGTTTATACTCAGGATTATGACAAGGTAAAGGAATGTCTTGCAAAGTCAAAGTATCCTGACGGCTTTGAGTTTGATTTCTATACGACTTCACAGACGCAGAAGCAGGCTGAGCTTCTCAAGTCAATGGTAGACGCAAGCGGCTCTATCACAATGAATCTTGTGGAAGTGCCTGACAGCGATATCTTCAGCTATATGTTCGGCTACAAGACGAAGGATAACGGCGAGAGATATTACAACGCAGTCGGCACATACATGATGTCAGACTTCCTTGACCCTATGGGAATGTTAAAGACATTATATGCAGGCTCTAACGCTTGTGAGGGCGGAACGAATGAAACACTTTGGTCAAGCACAGAAGCAGACGGACTTCTTGCTAAAGCGGCTCAGACAACAGACGACGCTGAGAAAATGGGTTACTATACTGACGCATATAAGATATTTGCTGATGAGTGCCCTTACCTTGGACTTTACACATCATCTGATGTTTACGCAGTAAGCGACAAGTTCACATATGACCCAAGCCCGATGTTCTGGTATAACTTCAGTTATGCAGACGTTCATGTGGCAAAATAAGAAATAATATGAAAAAGGAAGTGCGATAATGTATTCATCTCTGGATACCGTGTGGGTTCTTCTCTGCACAGCTTTGATATTCTTTATGCAGGCAGGCTTTGCAATGCTGGAAACAGGCTTCACCAGAGCAAAAAATGCAGGCAACATAATAATGAAAAACCTTATGGATTACTGCATAGGCTCTGTTCTTTTCTGGGTTATCGGCTTCAGCTTTTTGTATGGCGACTCCATAGGAGGATTTATCGGAACGCCAAGCCTGTTCGCAGCAGGAAAGTTTGCAGCCGCAGGAGATCTGCCTAAGCGAGTGTTCCTTATGTTCGCAACTGTCTTTTGTTCAACTGCCACGACTATAGTTTCAGGAGCAATGGCAGGCAGAACAAAGTTCAAGGCTTATCTTACATATTCGGCTGTTATGAGCGGAATAGTTTATCCTATAACAGGTCACTGGATATGGAACAGTGCAGGCTGGCTCAAAAGTATAGGCTTCCACGATTTCGCAGGCGGAACTGCCGTTCACGTTGTTGGCGGAACTACCGCACTTATAGGTGCGCTGCTTGTGGGAGCAAGGATAGGCAAGTTTGATAAAAACGGCAAGGCGAGAGCTATACCGGGACATAATCTCACTATCGGAGCTTTGGGTATATTCATTTTGTGGATAGGTTGGTTCGGATTTAACGGTGGCTCGCTTCTCACCGCTCAGGGCGGCAATGCGGCGGCAAAGCTTGGGGATATCTTCTTTAACACAAACATATCTGCGGCGGCTTGTGCAATAGCTGCAATGTTCATCACATGGGTGCGCTACGGCAAACCTGACGTGACAATGACCCTTAACGGAGCACTTGCAGGACTTGTGGCTTCAACCGCAGGCTGTGACACAGTTTCAGCAGGAGGAGCATTCTTTATCGGCATAACAGCAGGCTTTGTAATGGTGTTTGGTGTTGAGCTTATAACAAAGCTAAAGGCTGACGACCCTGTGGGTGCGGTAAGTGTTCACAGTCTGTGCGGAGCATGGGGAACGCTTATGACGGGCGTTTTCGCAAAGAAAAGCGGTCTTATATATTCAGGCAGCCCGAAGGATCTGCTTATACAGCTTGCAGGCGTGCTTTCAGTGGCGGCATGGACAGCTCTTATTATGGTGATAGTGTTCACAGTGATAAAGAAAACAATGGGTCTGAGAGTTAGCGAGAACACAGAGATAGTTGGTCTTGACAAGTGCGAGCATGGACTTTCAAGCAGTTATGCGGATCTTCTCAACACAGCTCAGTTCATCACCGCTGCCGCTGACGAGCCTTCAAAGGTGAGGGCTATAGACGAAGCCTCAGAGCTTAACGCTTCTGACTACAAGGCGGACGGAAAGATGCACAAGGTGGTCGTTCTTATGAACGTCGCAAAGTTCGAGATGCTGAAAAATGCTTTGGATAAGCTTGATATAACAGGTATGACAGTTACGCAGGTGAGTGGCTGTGGAATACAAAAAGGAAGCACTGAGCTTTACAGAGGTTCTGAGCTTGAATCAAGGCTTCTGCCTAAGATAAAGGTGGAGATAGTTATAAGCACTGTTCCTCTTGGACTTCTTATCGACACTATCAGAAAGGTGCTTTATACGGGCAAGATAGGCGACGGAAAGATATTTGTTTATGACGTTGCAAACGTTGTGAAGATAAGAACAGGGGCAGAGGACGAGCAGGCTCTTGAATAAGCTGCCATAATAATTGGAATGGGGGACAAGATATGACTGATGATATGAAATACACTGTGTTTTATACAGACGAAAACGGACAGCTTGTCCCGAATGGGGAAAAGCTTCTGAGCATAACCGAGATAGCAAAGTATCGAAACATACCTACCGAACGGCTTAGATATTACGATAAGATAGGGCTTTTAAGACCTGACTATGTTGACAAGCTCACAGGGCGGAGGTTTTATTCGGCACAGCAGTGTGAAAAGCTTGGCACTATAAAAGAGCTTCGCAGGCTGAACTTATCACTGAAAGAAATAGAGGACTATTTCAGCGACAGAAACCTTGAAAAGTCCGAGCGTGTTCTCAGACAGCGTTATGAGCTTTTACAGCAGGAGATAGCGGATAAGCTTGAAATAAGCCGTGTGCTGAAAGAAAAGCTTAAATTTATCAGAGAACTTAACAACACAGATTTCAAGCTTGATGACCCTGTGATAAAGGAGCTTCCTGAACGATATGCCCTCAAAGGGGAGAGCAATAAGTTCAGAACAAATCTCACCGGTATAGAGTTTATGAAGCTTGAGGAGGCTATAGGCGGAACTTCACCTGTGCTTGCCACTGATAAGGTGGCAATGACCATAAAAAACTCAGTTGACCCTGACGATATGGATTCAGAGGTCTGCCCTATGGTGTTCTGCTCGGCAGATCAGGCTGACAAGAAAAGCTTCACAACAGTGGCAGGAGGAAAATACGTTTGCGCTTTTCACAGGAATTGCTACAGCTATTTCGGTGAGCTTATAATGAAAATGCGCTGTCTTGCACAGGAGCATGGCTACACCATTGGAAGCGTCGGAGTGATGATATACCGTATAGACATAACACTTACGGACAACAGTGATGAAACTATTGCGGAGCTTCAGTTTCCGCTTATAAAAGAAAGCAGGGAGAAATGATCATGATAGACAGAAATGAACTGCACGCCATGAAAACGGCGGCAAGATTTGATGAATTTGGCAACACAAGATTTCCTACAATGGCAAAGAGAGCCGTTGAGTTTGGATTAGAGCCTGCGGACAGCATTAAAAGCGAGGGCATGAGCTGTTTTGCAAGAACAAATCTCGGCCCTACATACACAAGCCACGAAACTTTTCTCAGAAGCCCTTTCTGCGAGGATATCCATAAGGTGTCAGAATATGACGTTGCAGTGGTGGGTATCCCATATGACAGCGGAGCGTCAAACCGTTCAGGCACAAGACTTGGCCCTGCCGGCATAAGACACGCTTCTTCGCAGATATCCCCTTTCAACCCTGACTATGGCGTTGACCTATACGAAAACATAAAGCTTTGCGACGCAGGAGATATTTACACACTTCCTGCAAATGCCGAAAAGACTTTCGACCAGATAACAAAGGGCATAGGCTATATATTCTCTCAGGGGGTAACGCCTATCGTTCTTGGGGGCGACCACTCTACCACTTTCCCTACGCTCAGGGGCATTTCAAAGTATATCGACGGCAATATCGGCGTTATCCATATCGACCGCCACAGCGATTGCGACGCTATCCAAATGGACGAAAAAATGCACGGCACAGAATGGTATCATTCCACTCACCTGCCTAACCTCAGCGCAAAAAATCTTGTGCAGATAGGCATAGGCGGAAACTGCTGCAAGTCATGGTCAAAATTCACCCGTGACAGCGGCTGTACTGCGATCTCAATGGAGGATATAGACAAGTATGGTATCGACAAGGTGGCAGAGCTTGCTCTCGATATCGCATGGAAGGGCTGTAAGGCAGTGTATGTGAGCCTTGATATAGACGTTCTGGAAGCTGCTTTCTGCCCGGGTACTGGCACACCTGATTTTGGCGGTATGCTCCCAAGAGAGCTTTTAAGGCTTCTCAAGCTCGTGACAGCTCCCGGTATTTGTGGAATGGACGTTGTGGAGGTATCTCCTCCGTTTGATGTGAGCGAGATAACTTCACTTGCGGCGTCAAGATGTATAATCAATGTGCTTTGCAATCTTGCGCTGAACAAGTCGCTATATAAACACTGATAATATTTGTATCTGAAAGAGGCAGCTTATGAATGATCGGCAGCTAAAGGAACTTATACTGGCGGCTAAGGGTAAGCTGCCTTTTGATATTTATTTTTACAACGCAATGATAGTTGACGTTTACAGAGAACGGATAATAGACAGCGGCTCGGTGGGGATAAAAAACGGCATTATCGCCGCAGTTTGCCCTGACTTTGAGCCTAGAGCAACAGAGTTTATTGATTGCAGAGAAATGTATCTTGCGCCTTCTTTTATCGACGCTCATATGCACATAGAGTCCTCAAAGCTCACGCCTTTTGCATACTGCGAGGGCGCAGTGCCACACGGAACGGGCTGTGTATTCTTTGACCCTATGCAGATGTCGAATACTCTTGATCTTAAGGGCATAAAAGCTATATGTGAAATGCTTGGGGAAATGCCCATAGAGAGCTTTTTGCAGCTTTCTTCGCAGTATCTTTCTACTCTGAAAACGCAAGACGATATCACCAATGTTATCAAAGAGTGCAGGGCGAAAACTGTGGGTGAGATAAGCGGTGCTGTGGTCGGGAATGAGGAGATAATAAAGCTTCTCGGTGCGGCAAAAAGGGCAGGTGTAAAGGTGAACGGTCACTGTCCGTCAATGGGATTTCGTGATGTTCAGCAGGCGGCTTGCGCCGGGCTTTGTGACGACCATGAGTGCGAAAGCATAAGCGACCTTGAGCAGCGGCTAGCCTGCGGAATGGCGGTGTTGGTAAGAGAGGGAACTATAGAGCCGAACTGCCGAACTCTTTGCGAGGGGATAGTAAAAAATCATATCCCTACGGACGATATAATGTTCTGCACTGATGACAAGTCTGCGGAGGATATAAAGGAAAACGGCTGTATAGATAATGCTCTGCGCATTGCAGTGAAATGCGGTATTTCCCCTGTGTCAGCAATAAAAATGGCTACTCTCAACGCCGCAAGGCACTATGGTGTTGACGATATCATAGGCTCGGTGGCTCCTTCAAGAAAGGCGAATTTTCTGCTTATGGATAGCCTTGAAAATATGACAGTGAAAAAGGTCTATCATCAGGGCAGGCTTGTGGCTGAAAACGGCGAGTTTCTTTGCAGGCATGAGTTTGACATAACTCGCTATCCTGAGCTTAAAAACACTGTGATATTGTCCAGAGGGCTTGACAGCCATTCTTTTGAGATAAAAGCAGGCTTTGAGAGGGGCTATGTTACTGCAAATGCAATTGAAATGCCCGAGGGTGGCATAGTCACAAGGCTTGTAAAAGGCAGGCTTGAAGTCAGCAACGGCATTGTATGCGGTGATACAAAAGCCGATATTCTGCCCATATTCGTTGTGGAGCGTTTCGGCAGGAGTGGTGAGATAGGCAGTGGTTTTATAAAAGGTCTTGGAATTAAAAGGGGAGCTGTTGCCGCAAGCTTTGCTCAGGAGAGCAATAATGTCGTTGTATCGGGCGTTGACCCTGCGGATATGCTTTGCGCTGTGAAAGCTGTTGAAGCCAACGGCGGCGGTGCGGCTATGGCTATTGACGGTAAGGTGGCAGGGCTTTACTCCCTTCCTGTGGCAGGCATACTAAGCGGTGAAAACATCACAGGCGAGATAAAGGCACAGAAAGCTTTCAGAGAAGCCCTTGCCCTCACAGGCGGAAACATACAGCGTATGACGGCAGTGCTTACAGTGTCGCTGTGTCAGACTATCCCAGAGGTGGGGCTGACGGAAAAAGGGCTTTTTGACGTAAACCAGCAAAGATACATACCCACATTCACAGGCGGTGAAGAATTTGAAGAATAAGCCGGAAAATGTAATAATGACAGAGGGCGACCCTAAGAAAATAATATTCCGATTTGCACAGCCTCTTATATTTGCAAACCTTTTTCAACAGCTTTACAACACCATGGACACCATAATAGTGGGCAAGATAAATGGTGACGAAGCTCTTGCGGCGGTGGGAGTTTCCTTTGCAGTGACAATGGTCATGATAGCCGTTGCAACCGGTACAGGCATAGGAACATCGGTGCTTATAGCGAAATACTGCGGTGCCGGGAACAAGTCAAAGGTCAAGACGGGCATTTCCACTGTGCTGATATTTTCACTTGTGGTCGCAGCGTTGATAGCTGTGCTTGGTGTGGTGCTTAGTATGCCGCTTTTAAGGCTTCTGAAAACGCCGCAGAATATCATAAATGATGCTGCAAACTATCTGCGGATATATTCCTTAGGTATGCCGTTTATGTTTCTTTACAACGTGCAAGCGTCGGTATTTAGTGCCCTTGGCAACTCAAAGACGCCTTTTCATCTGCTTGTGATGTCCTCTTTGCTGAACATAGGGCTTGACCTTTTGTTTGTAGGTGGATTTTCCATGGGCGTATCAGGTGCGGCATGGGCGACTTTCATTGCTCAGGGAGTATCGGCAGTGATATCGTTTCTGCTTCTTACTGACAAGGTATACAGAAAAGACCATGAAAGAGCAGAGTTCAGCTTCTTTTCGGGGGCAGTGTTAAAAGAGATGTCGTCCTATGCGGCAGTATCGGTGATACAGCAGTCAGTGGTGTCGGTGGGGATGTTAATAGTGCAGTCTGCTGTCAATCCCTTTGGCTCGGACGTGCTTGCAGGGTACACGGCGGCTTCAAAGATAGACTCCTTTGCCATAATGCCGTTCATAGCTTGCGGAAATGCGGTATCCACCTACACAGCACAAAATCTTGGGGCAGGCAAAAAAGAGCGTATCAGAGAGGGCTACAAGGCGAGCGTGCTGTTATGCGCAGGCATAGCGGTGATAGAATTTGCAGTGATAATGCTTCTCAGGCGGCGATTCTTAGGCTTTTTTATGGACTTGTCAAGCTCCTCGGCTTCCGCCATAGAAACAGGCATGGGCTACATGGCAGACCTTGCGTTTTGTTATATAATAATGGGGATAAATTCAAGCTTCAACGGAATGTTAAGGGGGCTTGGGTGTTTGAAGCTGTTTTTATCCGGAAGCATAATAAATCTCACGTTCCGAATTATTTTCACCTACGCTCTGGTATCGGTCATAGGCGTATCGGCAGTATGGCTGTCAATGCCGGCAGGCTGGGTTCTGAGTTTTATTTACGGGAGAGTGGGGTATAGGATCATGTGCAAGAAGAAAGATAGTGCAGGGATAAGCGATATATGATAGGTAAAGCATTAGCTTCCGGGCAGTTGTCAGCGGCTGTTCGGAAGCTGTTTTTATTGTAAAACAAAAAACTCGCAAACCCTCGTAAATAAAGGATTTGCAAGCTTTCTAACTTGTCTTGCTGATACCAAATGGATGCATATCTAAAACAATATAAATTATGACCATTCCGATTAAAAATTATTCCTCCCGGTCAATATTCATTGAACTCATCGATCATTCTGCGATATTCTTTTTCCTCACAATCCACATAATCTTTAGCAAACTGTTCAACCTCAGATATACTGTTTTCCAGCAGTTCAAAATTCACCGCAGCCGAAAAAACATCAATTTCAAGCTTTTCGGACTTATCTGCAAAGACTTCAACTGTAAACCCGTTACAGCGAACATCATTACCGTCCTTATCCTCCCGATGCAGATCAGTATCGGGAGATATTTTCACATAAAAACCATTGTATTTCATTCAACCACTCTCCTTAAAATCTCATCTGCATATCATCGTCAAGGTCGTAATCATCATCAAAATCCTCATCGAATTCATCATTCACGTAATACTCAAGCTGCTGAGAATTTTCAAGAGCTGTTTGAAGATATTTCTCGTCCAAACCGTTTTCTCTGTATCCCTGCAAAATCGTGTTGTAATACTGCTGACTCGGTGGAGAAATTGTCCCACGATTCATCAGATATGCCATACCTTCGTAGGTTTTTCCGTCCATTTCAAAGGTCATTTTTTCCTGCCTGTAGAAACTGGGGTAGCCTTCGTATTTGTTAAGAGTAGGCAAATCCCTTTCGTCAAGCTCCCATATCAGAACGGGAACTCTTGCACCCTTATTCGGAACGATTGTTGCAACGCCCCTGAACTCTAATTCATAATCCTTGATTTCTGATGTTCCTACAACCTTTGAATGTGGACATCTGTATGCCATTTGCTCCAAATTTATATTGCTTCCATATGCAATATATAACTGTTTATTTTTCATTCTCTACCTCCGATCACATTGACATTTCCATGCCCATTTCTTCATCTTCTTCAAAGTTCTCACATTCGCTCTCTGTCGGCTCTGAATTTTCATCGGATACATTTTCGTTTAACTCCTGAACCTCGCTTACAGGCTCGACACGCTGCCCACGGGCGGCTTGCCGTTCAGCTTCACGTTTTTCTTTCAGCTTTGCTCTTGCGGCTATTCCGTCCTCCGGGTGCCGCCATGCAATATCGCCATCCAAATGTTTTAGCAAATGCGTTCTGCAATTCTTGAACTCATCTCCGATAAGTCCAAGATTCAAAAGCCATACACGAAAGCTGTACCGCATATTATCGCTTTGCGAAACGTGCGGAAAACAGTATTTCTTAGTCATTGCCGCATTGCTTATGGCAAGCGCAAGAACTATCTGACTTCTTACCTCTCCTGCATGAAGACTTCCGTTGTATGCCCTTATCTCGTAATGACCATGCTGAAAGAATGAGTGCAGATTGCAGATAACATATCGGCTATTTGAGTAATGCTGAAACTGTTCGCTCATTCTGCCGTGATACCAAAGCCCCTTTATTTCTTCCATATCTTTAGGCTTTTTTCGGTTAATTTCCTCGATGAACTGCTTATCCATCTTGTGACAGTAGGATTCACGAGCAGAAGAAACCTGCAAAGCGTCCCACAGAAAGTCCTCCTTACTTGCAAAAATATTTACAAGATTGCGTATCTGCTGCGGAGTGTAATCGTCTGCCGAAATGTGTATATGCGTGCCTGCACAATATCTCGGACCTGTTACTCCGCCCGCTTTTCTAAGAGCTCGTACAACCTCCTGCAAAAGCGGAATATCCTCATATTCAAGAACAGGAGAATTCATTTCCACACTGTAGGATTTGGACGCTCGGTCGCCGTTTGCATTGTAACAGTTGATACTTCCGTCGTACACAATAGACCAATCCCTGCTTTTAATATCTTTAACCGTATATTTATCATAAGTACCACCCTCATGGACAACCTCTCCTCCCAGAACACCTGAAAGTGCTTTTGCCGCCTGACAGCGAGTTAAGCCTGTCATTTCTATCTCAATGCCAAAATTTCTTGTCTTTATCCCATCAAAATTGCCTGCCAAATAACCGCCTCCCAACAAAAACAGCCTGCAGATCTCTCCGCAAGCCGTAAATTTAATCGTTATTCAATTTCTGCTTTAACTTCGTATCCACCCTTGAAAATCACCAGTATTTCGGTCTTGCTCAGTACTTTTATGCACTCGATTAATTTGCGTACCAGCACATTATCAAATGTTTCCAACTCAAACTTTTCATGCTCTATCATATCCATAATTTCATCAAGTTTCGCCTGTGTTCCTTCTGAAGTTTTGTTCTGCAATTTCAGATTTTCAAGACGTTCGCTCAACTGCTGTTCTTCCGCATAAAGCTTTTCAAATTCACTGTCAAGCTTGTCCTCGTCGCAGCCGCCGGAGGCTATCAAATTGACTAAATCATTTCTTGCTTGGTCGATTTCCCTAAGTCTTTTTCCTGCAGCTAAAATTTCCTCCTGACCTTGACATTCAAGCACCGAACCAATATTCGCTTTTAAAATCCTTGCAATATCATTTCGGCAGGAATAGTAATTGTTTATCGCCCGAATTATCGCCTTATGGAGCTGTTCTTCCTTGATCGTAGGTGAATCGGGGCAGTACTTTTTACCGTGTTCCAGACGGCTTATGCACCGCCAGACCACCTGCTTTTTGCCGTTTCTTGACCACACCCTGCGTCTGTATGGAGTTCCGCAGTGACCGCATATCAGCAGCTCGGATAAAGCATATTTTCCGCTGTATTTGCCTTGCTCAGTTTTGGTTTTATCGCTGATTTTACGCTTGGAAGTTCGCCTTGCAAGCTCCTGCTGTACTCGGTTGAACGTGTCACGGTCAACTATCGGCGTATGATGGTCTGTCACAAGATACATAGGACGTTCACCGTTATTTTTCACCACTTTGTGAGTTATGCAGTCCACCGTAAAACTTTTTTGCAGAAGTGCGTCGCCGACATATTTTTCATTTTTCAGAATACGCTGAACCTCGCCTTTACTCCAAATATTTTTGCCTGTAGCCGTCCTTCTGCCCTGAGCCATAAGCGTATCTGCGATATTTAAAAGCGTGTATCCGTCAAGGTACATTTTGAAAATTAAACGCACCGTTTCAGCTTCATCAGGTACAATTTCGGGCTTGCCGTCCGCCCCTTTTTTGTAGCCGAGAAGATATTTATACTGAAACTGTACCTTGCCCTCACGGAAAGCCTTTTCTTTGCCCCAGCTTACATTTTTGCTTATGGATTCACTCTCAGCCTGGGCGAAACTGCCGTACAAAGCAATCATAAATTCGCTTGTCATTGTCAGCGTGTTTATATTTTCCTTTTCAAAAATAACGCCTATCCCCAAGTCTTTAAGTTGTCGAACATATTCAAGGCAATCCACGGTATTTCTAGCAAATCTTGATATCGACTTAGTTATCACAAGGTCAATTTTTTTGTTCTTGCACATCCTAATCATGCGGTTAAACTCGGTACGTTTTTTCGTTTGAGTGCCTGAAATTCCTTCGTCTGCAAATATTCCTGCAAGCGTCCATTCTTTCTTTCGATTAATTAAATCGGTGTAATATGCAATCTGCACCTGATAGCTGTTTTGCTGTTCCTCTTGCTCTGTACTTACACGGCAGTATGCGGCAACCCTCAATTGGTGATATTTATCACGGTTTATTTCCGTCTGCGCTTTCGCAGGAATTACTGTTACATTTGATGCTGTGCTCATTATTTACCTCCTCGATGTTTTGAACGGTTTGCGCAGCAAATTGCGGACATTGTCCGCAAAGGTCAAAACTCGCATTTGAAAGCTTTGCTTTCAAATTGTCCTTCTCCGTTATATTTTTAATTCGCACTCCATTTATGAGTTCAACCTCTATGGTACAAAAATGGCTTATCCAAATTCGTGAAACACACGCTTTGAATAAGCCTATATCGAGCGTATTTAATTGTTCGTGATTTTCAAGCAGAGCCTTGATTTCCGCTGTTTTCTGCGGACTGTCATTGTAAGTACAGCAATCATATTTCATCTCGGCAAGCTTGAAAATCTCAGATTTCACTCGGTCAAAGTCCACTTGTATAGAATCGGACATCTGATTGATTTCATTTTGTTTTCTAATCACATCTACAGTAGGGGAATACACGCTTATTTCGCCGCCGTACTCTAATAGGCTTGAATTTGCAATAGCTGTGTTCAGAACGGTCAATACCGCTCCTATTATCATTTGGTCGGTCAGTCGATATTCATATTTAAAGCAATCGGGATTTCCGCAGTTCCAATATTCACGTCCCTTGCCGTTGGTTTTTCTGAAAAGCTTTTCTCCGCATTCAAGGCAGTATGTAACCTTTCTGATTTCCTGTAAATCATCGCATACCAGATTAAGCGTATTAGCCTTTCTTATCCGCTTTTCATTTGCCTGATTGAAAATATCCTCATCAATTATCTGTGGATATTTGTCAGTTCCGAGATGTTTCTCATTTTCGATTATCCGCTTGACCATGTTCTTGTTCCAATGGTCAGAATCCTCGGTATATCGAATGTTCTCGGACTCCATAAGCTTTGCAATTTGAAGTAAACTGCTGCCATTCAGATATTCTCTGAAAATCTCTGCAACTGCATAAACTTCTTTTGGTTCGGTCGTTATTTCGCCGTTTTTCATGCAGTAGCCGAACGGGATTACTCTGTTTCTTGCCATCTAATTTCACCTCCGTGTACAACAATACTACAAAATTCTGTGGAAATCCAGTACCAAAACCAACAAAAATATGCCCTGCAATTTTACTGCAAGGCATTTTCTGTTATATGTTTTCTTTGAATTTCAATCCGCAGATCAAGTGAAACTCCAGCTCATACTGATCTATAACCACGATCTTCTCAACGATACTTTCAAATGCCGATTCTTCAAACTCGGTTATCGGATTATCTCGCTTTTCAAAAAAATCAATCAACATTTCAATCTGATCAAGCGTTTCATCCTCATCGTCGGAACGTGTAAGCTTTTTCAGCTCGGATTGCAGTTTATTGATTTTAGCTGTAAGTCCCGCAGTCTGCTCAATATACTTAGCCTCGTCCAGAAATCCTTTTGTTTTCAGCCTTGCGAGTACATGTGTCTGCTCCTTAAGTTTTGCGATTTCTTTGTGAATATCCATAACATTGGTGTTTCCGCTGAATCTTTTCAGCTTTAAATCCTGTAACGACGTTTGGAGAGGTACAAGAATTTGCTTGTAGTTGTACCACAGCTTATTGCATAATCTGATAAATGAAATATAGATCAATTTCTGAGCTATTGCCTTATTCGGACAATCTTTTGCTCTGTTATCATGCGTTCGGCATACCCAATAAATTTTTCCATTTATGTTTTTGCGTCTATATATTTTTCCGCAATTATCACAGAAAATTTTCATAGTTAACGGATACTGCTTAAATTCGGTATTACCGTAATATTCGCCGCGCTGTTTTAAAAGCGTTTGAACCTTTGTAAAGTCCTCTCTTGATATAATCGGCTCGTGAGCGTCGGTTATATAGTAGCTGTCCACCTGACCTTGATTTTTGCTTTTCCTGAAAGGGAATACATTCTCGGTAAATTTCTTTTGCCAAAGACAGTCCCCAATATATTTTTCATTTGTCAGTACATACCGTACAACATTTTTGTTCCAAGGTTCGCCTTTTGAGTTTTTTGGAATACTTCCTGCATTAAGGTCATTGCTTATCCGCAGAAGTCCTTTTCCATTCAAGAAATCCTCATATATGCGCTTTACAATTTCAGCTTCCCTAGGATTTACAATCATTTTTCCTCCAGATTTCGTATATCCGTATGGAACATGGGATACTATATATGTTCCATTAGCCATACGTTTCCTTATGCTCCATTGCATATTCTGAGAGATCGAAGTCGATTCCTCCTGCGCCAAACCGCCCATGATCGTTATCATCATTTCATCGGTCATGTTGGCAGTATCAATATTCTCTTTCTCAAAATATATTGTGATACCAAGGGATTTCAGTTCTCTTACGTTCTTCAGACAATCCCTTGTATTTCGGGCAAAGCGGCTGATTGACTTGGTGTAAATCCTGTCGATCTTACCCTTGCGGCAGTCCTTTAACATTCGCTGAAACTCGTCACGCTTGTCCTCACGGGTTCCTGTGATACCCTCGTCAGCATATATGTCGATGAGTTCCTCTGTTTCCGAATCCTCAAAAACCTGACTGTAATACCTTGTCTGAGCCATAAAGGAATTGAGCTGATCTTCGCTGTCGGAACTTACTCGGCAATATGCGGCACAACGTATCTTGACTGCTTTTTCTTCTGCTATTGTCGGCTGTATAACCGTTACTGTCGGCATTTCCTCACCTCCGTTTTACCAACAAGGATACCACAAATCTTTTCAGAAAGGTATCACCAAACCGGACAAAATTACTTGTCCGAATTTGACATATTTTCATTTTCCTGCTTTGCCGCAGTACAGAGACACATTATGATTACGCCTGCAAGACCGCCTACAAGTAGTCCGATTACAAATCCTAACATATCAATACCTCCTCACGCTGCGTCCCTTGAAGACGGGAACTGACCGTATATATCTTCCGTATTTTTGCTGCTGAAATTCTGTTTTTCGGCTGTTTCAAGAATTTCATCAAGCTTGTCCGCAAATACTCTCGCCATAAAATCGCTGTATTCTGCTTGTCCAAATTTAGTCATCAAAATCAACTCCTATACTTATTTTCATCGCTTTTTCTACTTTTTCCATAAGTTCAAAATCAACTGAACCCACGTAACTTTTCAATCGGTATCTGTCTATCGTCCGTATCTGTTCCGCAAGCACGATTGAATCCTTGGGCAATGTTTTTGAACCTCGGATATGAATATGAGTGGGAAGATAATGCTTTTTTGCCGTCGAAAGCGGAAGAACCACGATCGTTGGGCTGTGCCTGTTTCCCACATTATTCTGTACCACCAGCACAGGACGAATACCGCCTTGCTCTGAGCCGACCACGGGATTCAAATCTGCGTAAAAAATATCTCCACGTTTAATCAGCATTTCATTCACCTTTTCTGTATCTTACACACTTATGAAACGGACAAAACAGTACGTCGGTATTCCTGTCATACCACACACAGCCTTTGCATGGGTGATTATCTGAAAGCTTTATGCACGGGATTCTAACATCAATGCCGAATTTACTTGATTTTAGCTGAAAGTCAAATAGCTTCGGCGTTTCTTTTTCTTCTGATATATCATTCATACTATCAGCCTCCTGTTCTTGTGAATTTAATATGTAAATGGCGGTCTGCTATAACGCAAACCGCCGTATAACTTCGTTTTGCCTTCGTCTGATTCGTTAGTTTCAGACGATTTTCCGTGATATTTGTTCTCAACGACCGTCACGGCGGAACTCTGCAAGCTGCGGTCAGCGTAACCGCATCATGGGACTCTCACCCGCTATATCAGCCCTCACTGGGAAGTATCATTATCCTCACACGTTTCATCGCCGACTTTGGTTGCTGTCCAAAGGTCTGAACGTCATGGTTATCGCTCGCTTTTTGAGGTCGTCGCGCATGGTTCATTTGGCTGCCGAGATTTCATACCGACCGTGTGATTAACGTACTTGCAGAGTTGATATTCGGTTGTCAAGTTTCTGTCGGGAAAATTCTCCGAATTATTTTCATTGATTTTTCCCTTCACTACTTACTGGCAACGAAATTGAGATTTGTAAGGGATTTATTTTTCGTTTTCAAATAATTTCAGCGCTTTCACCAAAATACGATGTACTTTTTCGTGCATTGTTTGTCTGGTTACGCTATATTTCTTGGCAAGATCATTCTGACTTTTATTCATCCAAAAAAGCTGATAAATAATTTCACGTTCGTATGGCTTGAGCTTTTTCATGACTTTTTTGAGCTTTACCAAGTCATGCTCCAAGTCTAACTGCTCTAAGATACGCTCCTCAAGCGGAACAACTGTACTGTCCTTGAGAATCTTCTGCTCGTAATTTCCGCCGTATGTATACTGCTCCAATGAGAGGGGGATGACCTTCTTCCAGTTCCTATCCTTTTGCGTATATTCTCCGTGATCTTTCTTGGAAAAGTGATCCGAATACTGGCTTTCCTCGCATTCAAGAACGCTATCTCCAAAGCTGATAAACCAACGGTTTTCTTCTTCCTTTGCTTTGAGATACTCAGCTTCCGTAAATTCGGAATACTTCTCACTTCCGCTGTTTCTGTTGTATTCAAAATATTTTGTTTTCATCGTAATTCCTCCGTTTTGATTTTTCTTGTTTGAATCAAAACGAAGGCTTAAGGGTATTTTGCAATTTGGCATTGCCATGCCTTAAAAATAGGCATAAAAAAACTCCCATTCCGCTTTTAAAGCAGAATAGGAGTTCAAAAAAAAGAGGCAGAAATCCTGACATAGCTTTAAAAGCTACCTGTCAGGCTTCTACCTCATTCGTAATTTCTTACTAAGACTGCATACGCATATACAGCCCAAATCCCATATTCACAGATGGGTGGATGATGCTCTGTACGAGTAATTTGATATACTTATTTTATTTATATTTCTCATTTTCAATTCTCTGCGGTCAGACCTATCAGTTTACCGCATTTGTGACACTTCGTGAGATAATCACCTTGTTCGGCTGTTGTGGCTACGATCCTGTTTTTGCACCATGTGTTTTGCTTATCCGCAAGTTTTCCACTGCACAACGGACATCTCAGCGGCGGCATGGACGGCCTTTTTCCGACTTGACGGATCTGTGAATCAACTAACATTCTTCTGTCCTTTCTGTTCGCTTTTTAGAGAACATTATGAGTAAAAATATAACCGAAATTCGGTTATATCATATTGTGTGAAGCAAGGCAGATCTTCATTGCTTGCCCGGACACCTGAAACAGCTCTGCCATTTTTAAAATTTTAGCGTTAACGTTTGATCCGTGCATTGAAAAAAACGCCTTTTTTATCTGCATTTTCGGCATAAGTATCGAAGCAGCAAGAGCGTCTGCCTGCCATTCGGTTTTAGAATTGCTTTCTGTCGTTGTCTTGGCGGCGGATTCCTGCGAATTATCAAAAATCTTATGGTGCAGTATCCAATGTGAAAGCTCATGGGCAAGAGTGTACCTGTATCTGCCCATATTTTCTTCTTCAAGCAAAGCTTCGTCGATGAGTATCGTTCCGGGCTGAACCTCGATAATAGTGTACTGCTCATTTTCTTTGTCATACACAGGGACAAAGCAGTTTTCAAATACAGTCTGGCCGAGGACGTTTCCCGATTTTCTCAGTTTTACATATTCTATCGTCAGTTTGTATTCAACCTCGATGATTTCCTCTATTGGTATGGATCGGGGAGCGCCGTAAAGATACATGCCGTTTCGGTAATTTTTCAAAAGTCCGTTTGCAATGCAGTCAAGAGCGCTTTGTCTGTAGAACATTTCGTTCATGGTTTTCCCTCCCTGCTTTTTCTAAGCTTATCAATAAAATCCTGCCATTCTTCGTCCGTAGCGTCCAGATCCTTTGCAGTTCTGAGAGCGGAAACGATCACACGGTTGTCTTTCAGAAAAGCATTCAGATCTTTCGGTATCGGATTTTTTGCCGTCTGCTCCAGAGCGGCAAGGTCGTAAAACCTTTCGGATTCCTCTTTATTCAGCGCCAGCTTACTCACCATTTTTTGCATGACTTCCATACTCGGAGCCGCTTTTCTGCCTTTTTCCAGGTCGCACAGATATACGGGAGATATGTCAACCAGCTTCGCAAAGCCCCTCAGCGTTATTTCCTTATCAAGACGTTTTTGTTTCAGGTATTCGCCAAAAGTCATAAATCTTCAATCCTTTCAATCCTTGTTCTCTTTTCTGCGAACGTCTTGTATCTATTATATCGAACGTAAATTCGATTGTCAATAGCAAAAAAATGAGGTGCACAATTATGAATGCACCTCAATGATAGTTTCTCCCATTTGCACAAACTGATCTATTGCATTTTGTGGAGATTGTATACAAATTTCGCCCTGATACTGAAACAGCCACGCATAAAATGTAGGACTCAGCTCTACTTTTACCTTTACGCAGAAAAATTGACGATCGGTTCCGATTGTATCAATATTGTCTCCAAACTTATCTATAATGGCTTTCATGTGCTTATTTTTACATTTCAGTATCACGTCTGAAGACTCACCGCAGAACATTTTAAAGGTATGTGCAATAAAGTCCTTCAGCACAAAATCTTTCGGACACGGTTTGGAAGGATGGTCTGTCAGAGATATATTCGCTAATCTGTCTATCCTGAAAACCGTTATATCTCTGTGTTTTTCACAATACCCCACAAGGTAATACCTGTCGTCGTTCCACACGGCGGCATAGGGGCTGACCGTATATGTATAACCGTTATGCTTGAGAATTTTTTCTCTTTTTTCATTATATTCGTAATACTGAAAACGGATCTTACGTCGCTGCGTGATCGCAGTGTTGATGATATCGGCATAATATATGCTTTTACTGTCCGCCTTATTTTCGCTGGGCTGCTGAATGAGATTTCTTATTTCTTCCTTTTGATAGTCGCTCAGAGGAGAAAACAGCTTGTCTATCAGCTGGAAGGATTTTTCTTCCGAAATAAACTGAGCTGCGTTTACTGCGTCGCACAGCATTTTTATCTCCGAAAGCTCCATGCCCCTGCTGCCCATAAAATATTTATTCTGCGTACTTTTATCGCAGATAATATCGTAGCCTGCGTTTCTGAGCTTTTCTATATCAGAGGGGATCGTGTTTCGATGAGCATATACGCCCTGCTCCGACAGTTTTTCAATAAGCTGATTTGTAGTCAGCTTATGATTTTCATCTGTTTCTTTTATCAGTATTTGCAGTAATGCCAGAAGCTTATTCATACGTCACCTTGAGATTTTATAATTTTGATTCTTATATGTGATACTCTTTATTTTTCCCTTGCAATCGTATTCAATTTTTTGGTTTATCGCCAACAAGGAGATTGCCAGCATTGATAAAACCCCTGCCTTGTACGGATGATTATCCGTTTTTACAATTTTCTCACCACATCACTGCCCATAAACAAGAGGAACGCCTGATGCTAATGATGGATCAATATTATCAAGAATAGAATCAAATACTGTATTCTTGATATATTCTTTTAATGATTCCTTGATTTTAACATCGTTAGTACCAAGATAAAATCTGATAATTGCAAGTTTTACAATATCCAAAAAATCATTATAAGACATTCTATAAGTATCACCCTCAAAAGTTTCAAATTGATAATACTCTTTATTATCATTTGATTTTTCAAAAAAACACCAACAAAGCTCGGCTGTCCAGTTTTCTTTCTTATTAACACATTCAATAAACTTTTTAAAGTGACACGCAGCTAACGTATTAATAAGTAATTCAACACATTCATTTGCCTCATTATTTACAAGTAAATTCATAAAAAGCTCCTTCTATTTAAACCGATGGATACATGGTAATAAGCTTATTATCTCTAATATAAAAATTCCATGCTTTTCCAGAATTATCAAGTGCAGTAACAGGTCCTCCACTTACAGATTCAGGAACATTAGCATACGCGTCCAAGCCGCGATCAATAAAATCATCAGTGCTGATTACATTTGAATCATATATCGTCTTAGTGGCTTTTCCCGTTTTTGTATTTGCTGTATATTCAACATAAGTTACACCGTCTATACCACTTACATTTTGGATATTATCTGTTAGATCACCACCAGCAATATCAAGTTCACTTAAAAAGTGACTTTCTTCATGGCAGCCATTTATCGTACCGTTTGGCTTTGCTCCAGTATTGTCAGCTGTACCTTCAAGGTGTTCCTTAAGGGATTGCTTATTTTCAGGTGTGCAATTCTTGTTATGCACCCAAACAGCACAATCACCAACAAAATAAGTATGATAATCTTCAACCTGAAAATTGTAAACAGTAGCAGGCTCGTGAAGTTCTTCAATCCGATGTTTCTCAACAAACAAATCTTCGCCATTTACGCTGATAAGTTTATCACCAACGAGAAGATTTCCTGCATTGATAAAGCCTCTGCCTTGTACATAAAACGGGTGATTTTCGGTTGTGATAATTTATTTACCGTTAATTGTCAGATGTACAATCTTGTATACTTGTCGGGCATATAGTGCAAGATTCGCTGATTATTAAATGTACCAATATTCAAATCTTAATTCCACTTTATCTCTTCAAGTTGAGCAATAACATTATTAACATAATCTTTTTCGAGGATTATTTCAGTTACTTTTGAATTACATAAAACATCTCTTTTCTCTTCAAAATCATACTCTGCTTTTGTACCAAGTATTCTAATTTTCCTTTCTTTTCCTACAGCAAAAACAAGATAATTATCATCAACTAATTCATTTGTAGAAAGCAAATATCTAAAATCATTATCCCTGTTTTCTTCATCACTTTTCTCATCATCAAACTCTGGATATACAAGATCATACAAAATCAAAATTGCATCTTTTGAATCCATGTCAAATATTTTTTCATCAACTGGAATTCCAGATAAAGCTACTTTGACATCTCTAACACCTACAGGTATTACTGCATTTTCAATTTCATCAGGAAATAATTTTCCATCAATACATAGTGCAAAAAAACCATTATTATCTGTTAAAGATGGATTCCATTTTTTTACTCTATCAAATAAAACTGCAAATTTATAAGGATCGCCAATTAACATATTATCTTCCTTTCCATTTAACACCATACTCTTTTGTAAATGTTTTTTTAATATCTTTGGGTATCTTTGTTATATTCAAAGAATTTTTTCCTTGATTTTCTGAACCACACCAGTGCCATTCTGTTTCCTCTGCATTTGAGAAAAATCTGTGAATCGTATCTGTTTCTTTTTCATATGCATATCTATGACCAGTTTTTTCAGTTGAAGCAATCGAATCCTCAAATAATTCAAATGAATTTCTTGGCTCAATACCAGCATCTGAACAATTACCATCTTGACCAGGCGTATGTTTTGAATTTGATTTATATGTTAAAGGTTCGCCATCTGCTGTTTTGTGTTTTTCCGATTTTCTTGGTTCAGGAACAGGACAAGCTTTGTTATTATTATGCACCCAAACCGCAGATTCACCAACAAAATAAGTATGATAATCCTCAACCTGAAAATTATAAACGTCAACAGGCTCGTCAAGTTCTTCAACCCGATGTTTCTCAACAAACAAATCTTCGCCATTTACACTGATGAGCTTATCACCGATAAGAAGATTTCCTGCATTGATAAAGCCTCTGCCTTGAACGTATAAGTGTTGAGTATATGCTGAATGCTTCCTGCAACTTGCCGTTTAAAAAGGCTATTTGTGAGTTGGATATAAATTTTGATAATTGTTTTTATCTGTTATATATCAATTTTATAAAATCATCAAAATCATCAGATAATGTAACGGCATCATTGACAGAAATCGATTCAAAAGGAATTTCAACAATTTTTACTGCTGAATTTCTCCTATCAAATGCATATGCCATATCCCCACCATCTGAACCAAAATATAAAATTTCTGGTGTAAACTCAAAAACACCATATTCCTCATTTAAAGAGATAATATCTTCAATTGACCATATAACGAGATACGAATTTTCGCCTATAGAACCCTCAGCCCCGTTATGAGATAGCAAAAACTTTTTATACTGTTCCGGAAATTTAATTTTTAATTTATCTTCAGTTTTATTTATTTCTAATGGATTGCTTGGTTCATTCAATTCCATATCCGTCATATATTTTTCCGCTATATTCATTCTTCTTTCCTCATTTCATTTGATTTTTTGCTTGAGCTTGTATTCGCTTCCAAAACTTGGTGTATTTTGCATGTTCAGACTGCGTAAGCGCAATTTTATTAGAATGGTTCGTTGGGCTACCACTAAATTTAACAGGATGTACTTCATGAATTTGTTTTCCTTTTAATTCAGGATTTTGTCTATGAATCTGAGCATTTTCACTATTAGCAGATTTTCTTGCTTTTGTATATTCTTCTCCTTCAAGAAGTTTAAGTTTTCCATCTGGCTTTGGTCCACCTTTTGGATAACCTTCCCAATCTGTAATCTCAATCTCACCATTCTTGCGTACGATGCACTCCGCATTATGTACCCAAACCGCACACTCACCAACAAAGTAAGTATGATAATCCTCAACCTGAAAATTATACACGGAAACAGATTCAGCAGTTTCTTCAATGAAGAATTTCACAATTACTAAGTCTTCACCATTCACACTGATAAGCTTATCACCAACAAGAAGATTTCCTGCTTCGATAAATCCTCTGCTTTGAACATATAAGTGTTGAGTATAGGCTGAATGCTTCCTGCAACGTGCCGTTTAAAAAGGCTATTTGTGAGTTGGATATAACTTCAGCTAATTGCTCATTGACTTCAACCATAATTTTATCTTTTAAAATTTATCAATGACTTATATTTTTTTTGCATTCATTAAACCATTCTTCGACTAACTCAATTACATCCTTATCATAAACATCAGTTACATTTTCATAATTGTAATTTGAGTCAAATGACTTAGAGTTAACATTGTATACTAATTTGAATTCGTGTGGACACTTTGCATCATAGGTATCACAAAGCTCAACAATGCTTTCTATATCTTCTATTCCACAATGAAAGAATTCCTTAATTTGAGCATCTGAACACCAATCATTGGTTGTGAACAACTTGCCATCTTTCTCAAAAAATGCGTCAATATACTCTTCGTTATCATTTTGTAATATGTATACATATATAACGTCTGCACTCTTTTCAGAATTCTTAAGTAATTCAAGGCAAAGCGAAATAACATTAGCTTGTGCATCAACAAATGCGTCTTCAAATCCTTTTAACATGGTTAACCTCCTATTTTTTAATGGGGATTAATAAATTTGCCATCTATTTTGTATGAAACATCAAATGCTAACAGTCTCAATTACAAGAGATTTCGGACTCACATTCTTTCTGCCATTCTTTATAAATATCTACTAAGTCAACATCATTCTCCATTGCAATATCATCATAGTTGTATTTCGCATCAAAAGACTTAGTCTTAACATTGTAACTTAATTTAAACTCATATGGGCATTTACCATCGTAAGTATCACATACTTCAACAATATTGTCAACATCTTCCACACCGCAGTCAAAAAAATCATTGATTTGATCGTCATCGAACCAATCGTTTAAAAGGTAGATTTTCTTATCTTTAGCAAAAAATGCGTTAAAAAAAATCTGCGTATCACTTTGATAAATATAAATATATATCATATCAGCTTCTTTCTTGTTATTTTCTAATAACTCTAAAGCTAGCGATATCGTTCTTGCCTGCGCATCTGTAAAAGCATCTTCAAATCCTTGTAACATATCAATTCTCCTTTAAATTATTTCTATTGTTTAAATATTCGTCTAAACAGTTCACCGTCAATTTTGTAGGATACGTTAAAAGAAGAAGGACGAGATGAACCGTTTTTATATGATAACTTAATATCTACATCAGTAACGTTTTGTCCATTTTTTAATGCATTTGACCACTCCCTTTCCATACTGCGATAATTATCTGTATTTTTTACAGCTCTATTTAAATCACTTCTCTGCGAAACCAGGTTATCCAAATCCGGAGAACCACCAAATTGGTCTGCAAACAAATGGCCTGCGTCATCACCAGGTAATTTACCGGCTGTGTTTGAATTATGGTTCAATCTTCCGTCATGGGTTTTGAATTTCAATTCGTCCGCATGAGCAGAACTTATATTACCATTTGCATCGGTTTTGTATGTGTAGCCGTTTTCTCCAGCTTTATACTCTTGATTTGGTTTTAATGTGCCATCTTCATTCATGTGTGGGGGACAATTTTTATTATGCACCCAAGCACAACACTCACCAACAAAGTAAGTATGATGATCTTCAACTTGGAAGTTATAAACATCAACGG